>OGDF01001904.1_pt1 | contig 29636 bp, 26 predicted proteins | sample 1570141 | NCBI WGS metagenome assembly OGDF01 (sample SAMEA4370581, study PRJEB24528) | human gut metagenome | reverse complement strand
TCAGCGGCTATGAACAGGACGATACGTGGGGGCCCATGCACGGTGTCAACGAACGCATTCCTGCTGCCACACTTCCGGGATCTCGTAATTTCTTCCGCAGACTGATGGAAAATTACAATGCATAACAGAATAAGCCTAAAAAAATGGTTTATGGAGTATTTTGTTCCATAAGCCAGTTTTTTTACTTATACGAAAGATAGCATGTTGTATTGCTTCATGCGGCGGATATCCTCTTTGGAAATCATCAGAGATTTGATGAGGTCGTCTGTTTCCGGGAGAATTTTTTTTGAAATAAGCATTTTGGTAGCGACGGGCATTAATGGTCGGGAAGAAATGCCGAATCCCATGGCCCATTTGGTGGGAGCATCTAAAAACGACGCGAGGATACGGATAATATATTTTTCTATATAGGTATCCTGATTCTGGAATTCCATAGTGGTCAGGGCGTCGTAATGGGATATTGTTCCTGTATAAGTGTTTTCACAATTCTGATATTCATTATAATTCTTTATATTCATGTACATGATGGCTGGAAATATATGCTGATTTTCCGGAAATACATTGATAATCGTGCGGTTCAGATGGTTATTACGGCCATCATACATATATATGTACATGTGATTCAGATTTTTGAAGAAATTGGGAACGGTTACAGTTTCTGTTGGGACATTTTCCGGTGGCATGTATAATAACTGCTCGAGGCGGACCTGTAATACCTGTGCAATATCGAACAGGGTATCCAAATCCAAAGAAATTTTACCGCTTTCATATTTGGAAACTGTTGCTTTGCTCTTACAGATGCGATCCGCCAGTTCCTGGACGGTCAGCTTATTCTTTTTCCGGAATGTACGGATTGCCTTACCCGTATTTTCTGTTACCAGAGACATGAAATCACCTCTGATGTCATTGTACACGTTTTTTTGTTTCTTTAAAATATTCAAAATAAAAAAAACAATTGAAAAAACATGTCTTCTGATGAAATTGGAAGATGATTGGCTCTTATGTTTCTCCTAAAGAAACACAGTGACTATGTTTATGTCTTTAAACGAAACATAGGGGCTTTTGCCAGTGGACATCGGAACTGATATAGTATAAGCATAAACAGAGCGCTCTTACCTATAATAATTATAATTCTGAATAATCACATATTTGTAGAAAAGAGGAATACTGATGACGTACGATTTTGATGAAATCATTGACAGAAAACATACAAATGCGCTTAATACGGATGGATTCCGTGGTTATATTTTTGGAGACACGGAAGGCAAAATGAAATTTCCCTTTAAGGATGATGAATTTGTCCGTATGTGGGTAGCCGACATGGAATTTGCCATGTGCCCTGATGTTATCCAGGCCATCAAGGACCGGGCTGATAAGCGGATTATTGGATACAGCCAGGTATTTGAACCGGATTTTTATGAAGCATACAACGCGTGGAATCAGAAAATGTATGGCTGGACGTATCCAAAAGAAGAAATCTGCTTCTCTTTGGGGATTATTCCTGCTTTATATACGCTTGTCGATCTGTTGTTGGGGGACCACGATTATGCCATTATTAATACACCGGCATACGGATATTTCCAGCACCCGATTGATGAACGGCATAAACACGCTATCCACAATAAACTGAAATGTGATGCCCAAGGAAATTGGACCATCGATTTTGATGCATTAGAAAAAGACGCCTCCAATCCGTTTGCCAAACTTCTTATCTGGTGCAATCCACAGAATCCGACGGGACGGGTCTGGACAGAAGAAGAACTCCGCAAGGTAGCGGCTATTGTAGAAAAACATAATCTTTGGATTATCAGTGACGAAATCCATTGCGATCTCCTGCGCCAGGGCGTTAAACATATCCCCATGGCTAAGATTATGCCAGAATATAAAAAACTGATTACCTGCACCTCTGTATCCAAAGCATTCAATATGGCGGGGATGATGTTTGCCGAAATCATCATCCGCGATAAAGGGCTGCGCGATCTCTATATCGGTACGACCAATGCCTATGCCATGAACGTAAATCCCCTTTCTATCGCCGCCCATCAGGCAGCTTACGAACACGGGAGTGAATGGCTGGACCAGCTCAAGACGTATCTGGACGGGAATTTCCAGTTTGTGAAGGACACTCTGGACAGAGAACTCCCGGATATCACCTTCCAGATTCCACAGGCAACCTATCTGGCATGGGTCAACATGAATCCGTATCTCGGCGATGTGGAAGATATTCCTGATTTCATGGCTAATAAAGCAGGGGTTCTCCTGGAAGGAGGAGATGCACTCTTTGTCGATAATGCAAAAGGCTATATCCGCCTCAATCTGGCTATGCCGCGGGTTATCGTTGACAAAGGCCTGCAGCGTATCGTAAAGGCCGTTAAAGCCCATCAGGCTGAATAAGGGGTGGCCTACTATGGAAAATGCTACAGAACGTATAGGAATGGCTTCGGGCAGTACCCATTGGGAAAAAGCGGGTATGACTCAGGAAGAATGGAAGAAGGCCGTAAAATTCGATAGTACAGACTGGGGCTGGGTAATTATGAGTATTGGCATGGCTATCGGTTCGGGCATTGTCTTCCTGCCGGTACAGGTCGGTCTGGTAGGTCTCTGGGTATTTCTCGCTTCGGCAGTCATCAGCTACCCAATCATGTATGGTTTCCAGCGGCTGTACATTAACACCTTGGCTAGCTCGCCGAAGTGTGAAGATTATGCCAGTGTCATCAGTGGATATCTGGGAAAAAACTGGGGATTCTTCTTGGGGATTATTTACTTCATCATGATTATTATGGGAGTCATGATGTACTCTACGGCTATCACGAATGACAGTGCTTCCTTTTTGTACAGTTTTGGAGTAACGGATACTATTTTATCTGAAAATCCTCTGTATGGACTGGTCATTATTGTATTATTGGTCGCAGTCGCTTCCCGTGGGGAACAAATCCTTTTTAAAGTATCGACCGGTATGGTACTGACGAAATTAATCGTTATAGCCGTATTGGGAGCTGTCATGATTCCCTATTGGAATCTGGCAAATGTAGGTGCATTTCCTAATATGAATGATTTTGGTGCTGTTAATGCCGTATATGCCAGTTTCTTTAAGAAAACGCTGCCTGCCCGGTCTTGTGTGGAAATCGGCAAACTCCCCATGAATGGCGATGTAGAGGTAGAAGTAGTTGCTTACTGCAAGTAAATCATGCTCTGCGCTTAGATAAATGCCCACCCTTCTTCCCTGGAAAAGGAACAATGGTTCCTTTTTCAGGGATTTTTTTGGCGCCGAATAGGCATGATTAACCCCCCAGTTCAACTGGGGGTAAGTAAAATTTCTTAAAGTAAAAAAAGAACCTCTCATGATACAATGTAGATGGTCTGGCAACCACTACATTATTCAGAAGAGAGGTTCATGTCAATGAATGACGTAAAAAGTTTATCACATAGCAAATGGCGATGCAAGTATCATATTGTATTTGCGCCTAAGTACCGTAGACAAATTATTTATGGACAAATAAAAGAAGATATAGGAAAGATATTAAGGTCACTTTGTAATCGAAAGCAGGTTGAGTTAATTGAAGGAGAATGCTGCCCGGATCATATTCATATTTTAGTGGCTATTCCACCGCATCTTAGCGTATCTCAATTCATGGGATATTTAAAGAGTAAAAGTAGCCTGATGATTTTTGACCGCCATGCAAACCTGAAATATAAATATGGGAATCGACATTTTTGGCGCCGAGGTTATTATGTGGATACAGTGGGAAAATATGAAGGAGCTATTAAGGAGTATATTCACAATCAATTACAAGAAGATATTGAAATGGATACATTAGATTTCAAGGAATACGTAGACCCGTTTACGGGTAGCAGGAAAAAGTAGGCCAAAAAAAGCTCCCGAGTAGGGGGCAGCCTGTAATAAAAGTGTGATTGCCAGACTTTTATTCGGTGCACTCTTTAGAGTGCTACCACAGGAGTTAGGCCCTTATAGGGTCTGAGCAAACCACCAGTTTTACTGGTGGTTATGATTCTTCTGTCGGAAAGAGATGTGCGGCAAGGGAATCTGCGCTAAGATGACGGCGGCGAAGACGAGGACGCAGCCTGTCAGTTCTTTGGCCGTCATGACTTCTCCCAGGATGAGCCAGCCTGCCAGGGCGGCAAAGACCGATTCCAGGCTCATGATGAGGGTCGCCGTTGTCGGTTCGGTATATTTCTGGCCGACGATTTGCAAGGTGTAGGCGACGCCGCTGGATAGGCCGCCAGCGTAGAGCAGGGGCCATTTGGCAGCCCACAGGGCGGACCAGTTGGGTTGTTCGAAGAGGACCGTCAGGGTGCCGGAAAAGAGGAAGGCCGTGGCGAACTGGACCCAGGACAACTTGATGCTGTTGGCTTTTTTCAAGAGAAAATGGTCGATGACCAGGATGTGCAGAGCGAAGAAGACGGCACAGCAGAGGACCAGGAAGTCGCCGAAAGAAACTTGGAAATCGCCGTTGATGCATAAGAGGTAAAAGCCGGCAATGGCCAGGGCGACGCAGATTACGATGATCCGCGAGACCTTGCGGCCCATGAAGCGGCCCAGGAGGGGGACGAGGATGATGTACAAAGCCGTAATGAAACCGGCTTTCCCGGCTGTCGTCATGGAGATACCGACCTGCTGCAGCGTGTCGGCAGCGCCCAGGACCAGACCGCACCAGGCCCCGCCTATGAGGGTGATGCGGTCCGGCTTCAACTGGTGCAAAATCGGCGGATACGTCCCATCTGCCCTTTTATCGGTAAACAGCAGGATTACGGGAATCAGGACGACGATGGCGATGACATCGCGGGCGGCGCTGAAAGTAAAAGGGCCGATATAGTCCATGCCGACGCTCTGAGCGACAAAAGCCGCTCCCCAGATGAGGGCCGTAATGAGCAGTAGTATTGTGCCCTTTGCTTGTGATTGATACATAAAATGAATCCTTTCTCGAAACGAAAAATAACCAGAATATTTTTATTTTATACTGCCTTTTGAAAAATGTAAATGAAAATCGCTTGACTGAGAGTTCACTCCCGGTTGTATAGTGAACTAAAAGTAGAAATTTTTATAGATATAGGCTTTAAGCATTTCTAGAGAAAAGATATAGGCATTAGCTATTTTTAGATGGACCAGTATAATAGAAACAGTCAAGATTATGAATTTTACGAGGGGGAAGGATTGATGGAGATGATTAGCAGGAAACACGCAGGATTGGCTGCACTCGGTCTGATAACTGCCGTTTTTTTATTCTTTTTGACGGGTTCTGTCCCTTGTAAGCAAGCTGGCAGCCAGCCGACAGTTGGGCACAATGCTTTCATTTTTGGTGATGCTCATTCGTATGTTGTCGAATCGCGCCTTTCCTTTGAAGGCGGCCATGCCATATTGGGCCTATATGATACGCCGGCAGCTCTGGAATTTTCGGAACGTCAGCCCTTGGTCATACCCCTTCAGCGCCAGGGGAACCGGATCGTCATGACCGGATTGCCACAGGTCGTCGTACCCAACCAGAATATAATTGGCATGAAGCCGGATATTGGCGATATTGCCTTTGATGTCAATACGCAGTCTCTGGTCATCTTCTGTCAGAAAGAAGAGCCAGCACCGAACTTGATTCCCGTCGGTCATGTGACGGGCGGTATGAATTACTTGTTGCAGACTCAGGGGGATTTTGAAGGCTATCTTACGAAGAAATAAGGCCATCGTTTATAAGGAGGACTATATCATGTTTGGATTAGGCGCACCGGAATTACTGCTTATCTTAGTCATCGCCCTCGTCGTCTTCGGACCGGGAAAACTGCCAACTATCGGCAGCGCCCTGGGAAAGAGCCTGCGGGAATTTAAGGAAGCCGTCAATACGACGGATATAAAAGAGGTGGCGGAAGCGGAAACAAAGGAGGTGATGGAGCAGAACCGGCCTCAAAAAGATACGACTGATGAAGTTGCTCAGAAATCATGACCTTTGTCGATCATTTAAGCGAACTGCGCAGCCGCCTGATTAAAAGTGCCATAGCCGTCGTTATCTGCATGGCAGTCAGTGCCTGGCGTATTGATGACATCGTTGCCTTCGTGACTGCACCGGCAGGAACACTGTATGTCATGCGGCCGGCAGAAGCCTTTCTGATTTATATGAAGATTGCCTTGTGGAGCGGCGCCGTACTGGCGTCGCCTATTTTGTTTTATCAATTCTGGGCCTTTTTGCTACCTGCCTTTACGACGCATGAAAAAAAGATACTCGCCTTGTTCGTGCCGGTATCGGTTCTCTTGTTCCTGGGAGGACTGGCTTTTTCCTTTGCCGTCGTCCTGCCGCAGAGCCTGCATTTCCTTATGACTTTTACGACATCCGATGTGCAGCCTCTGTGGTCCCTGGAAGGCTATCTGGACTTTGCCATCCTCATGGTCCTGCCTTTCGGACTGATTTTCAATATGCCTTTGCTGCTCATCGCCCTGGCCAAGATGGGACTCGTTTCATCAGAACAGCTGAAGCTGGTCCGGAAATATGTCATCGTCTTGGCCTTTATCGTTGCGGCCATCATTACGCCGACGACAGATATGGTCTCCCAGTCCTTACTGGCCGTGCCGATTATCGTGCTTTATGAATTCAGTCTGGCTTTCATCCGCTATATTCTTCGGAAATGAGGGCCTCTTCACCAAGGAAACACGTCGTTTTGTAATATTTTTCACAAAAGGAGATTGAAGTTGGGCCGGGAAAGTTTTATACTATATATAAGGTTATCTCATACTACCATTGCTATGTAATGAAGGAGGAGACTTTAGAATGTACAAAATTTCACAGATTCCCGAAGAGTATAAGAAAAAGCTGATCACAGCTGAACAGGCAGCTGCCCTCGTCCAAGATGGCGACCGCGTTTCCTACGGCCTCGGCTGCTCAGCTCCGTATGATATCGATATTGAAATCGGCAAACGGGCCAAAGACCTGCACGGCGTCGAAATCGTCGCAACGACGGTTGTCAAAGACGAACCGTATGCAGCGTACCTGAACAGCGATTCGAACGAACAGATTCGCTTCGCATCGGCTCATATGAACGGCTTCGACCGCAAGATGGCAAAAGACGGCCGCTGCTGGTTCATTCCTATCCTCTTCAACGAACTGCCGAAATATTGGGAAAACATCGATAAACTCATCATCCAGGTCCATCCAATGGACAAATGGGGCAACTTCAACCTCGGGCCTCAGGCTTCTGACCTTCGCGGCCTGATCCGTGCAGCCAAGACGATCATCCTCGAAGTCAACCAGAACATGCCGAAAGCCCTCGGCTATGAAACGGAACTGAACCTTTGCGACGTCGACTATGTCGTCGAAGGCTCGAACCATCAGATGCCGCAGATCCCGAACCGCCCGGGCAATGAACTGGACGCGAAGATCGCCGACTACATCATCCCGATGATCGAGAACGGCAGCACCCTGCAGCTGGGCATCGGCGGTATCCCGTCTGCTGTCGGCAAGAAACTGGCCGAATCGGACGTCAAAGACCTGAGCGGCCATACGGAAATGCTCGTCGATTCCTACGTCGACCTCTATGAAGCCGGCAAGATCACAGGCAACAAGAACCGCGACAAAGGCAAGATCATCTATGCTTTCGCCGGCGGCACACAGCGCCTCTATGACTTCATCGACGACAACCAGATCGTCTTCAACGCGCCTGTAAGCTACGTCAACAATGTCGGCGTCGTCGCCAGCATCGATAAATTCATCTCCATCAACGGCTGCATCGACCTCGACCTCTACGGCCAGGTCAACGCAGAAACGGCCGGCTACCAGCAGATCAGCGGCACCGGCGGCCAGCTCGACTTCGCCCAGGGCGCTTTCGCATCGAACGGCGGCAAGAGCTTCATCTGCGTCCATTCGACGCGTAAATTCAAAGACGGCCATGTCGAATCCCTGATCAAACCGACTCTGCCGCAGGGCACAGTCATCACGACACCGCGTTCGGCTGTCCAGTACATCGTCACGGAATACGGCACAGCCCTCTTGAAAGGCAAATCGACGTGGGAACGCGCCGAAGCCCTGATCAACATCGCCCATCCGGACTATCGTGAAGAACTGATCAAAGACGCCGAAAAAATGGGCATCTGGACCAAGACCAGCAAGATTTCTATGTAAATAATAGGTTGTAGTCCGTAGGGGCTTGCACGTGGCAAGCCCGCCCTACAACGCAAAAAGAGGCTGTCTTCATGCGACAGCCTCTTTTTCTATGCTCCAGATAAACTGGTGATTTTTTCCAGCATGTTTTGGTAAATCTTGATTTTGCTTTCCAGTTCCTGACCGCTGCAAGACTGGCAGTATGACGCCTTTGTCATGCTGTCGAAGTAGTCCAGGACCATCTTATCCAACTCTTTGTCGATGATGATGTAGAACGGGTCGGACTGGCTGTTCATGGCCAGGGTATTCTTTTTGAAGAAGCTTATGCGGTAGTTGGAATAAAAGGACAGGTTGGCTTCTTTGTAGGACAGGAAGGCCGGCGACAAGTGCATAGTCCTCAAGGTGATGCCCTGGCTCTGGGTCAGAGTCTTGGCGATGGTCTTCAAGTGGTCTATTCGTTCGCCTGGCGTCAGGGTGTACTGGACGTCGGTCAGGTCGATGTGGCCCGTTTCCAGATAGCGCATGAAGGACGGCGTCGGTACGATGAGCGATACACGGGCTTTGGCGATGATTTCTTCCCAGGTAATGCGCAGCCGTTCGATATTGCCGGCCCGGTCAGCCGGCGATTCGGCGATGAGCCGGTCGAAGACTTCCTGCGGCAGGAGGTATTCGATGCCGTTGGTCAGGAAAAAGCAGAACCGCGACGTTTCATAGAAGGACGTGCGGTAGCCGTAGTCGTCGTTCCAAGGGCTCTGGATATGCGTGAGGAGTTTCGGTGTATGGTGGACGCCAAAGCGCTCGTAAATGTCGTGGACGACGGCCGGGTCGTCGATGTAGGAACACATCATCATGCCCCGGTGGCTCTGGAGAGAATACTGGATGACGAACTGGTCCTTGAGGATGATCAGATTGGCATCGCTCAAGGCGGAGAAGTCGTAAAAGGTGAATTCCGCATCCATGAAGCGGTTGAGGACGGCGTAGAGCCGGGCTACGTATTCCGGATGGCGGCGTATCTTCCCTTTGTCCAGGCCGATGCGGATGCGCAGGCCCTTGTAAGAAGCCGGTACGTCGAGATAAGACCAGAAGCCGTCGTCATAGAAATCAAAAAATTCTCCATAAATGACTAATTCTTCCTTGCCCGTCAGGGTAGGGATTTTTTTTCGGAACAAATCTTTTAAGAAGTGGGCGGCTTTCTGATGGCTCGTGACGATGCGGACAGGCCAGGACTTTTTGCTTTTCTCAGTGCGTCCGCTTTGGAGCGACGTGCGGTATGCCCGGCTTAGATAGTCGCTGATGGCGAAGGCTAGGTCTTCTGTCGTGTCGGGAAAAGAAAAATAGCGGCAACAATCTTCGCGGCGATCGAGTTTTTCAATCGTTTCAGCAAAGAGTGCAGCCGCATCTTCATTGACGCGTTCTATAGCCCGTGACGATGGCAGCTTGGCTCCGTTGATCCACTTACTGATATAGGATACATCGTAACCGATGCGTTCTGCCAAGGTCACAGATTTTGTTTTCGTGAATTTCATGAATTTCTTCAATGCAATCGGGTAGGTTTCTACGATCATGTATCATTCCCCCTCTATATGGCAGCTTTTTTATTCACTCCTCCAGAAATAAGGCTGCTTTTATTATTGTAACACAGAATTTATCGATAAAAAATAAGGCGAATAAGGTGAATTCATGAAAATTTCAAGTTTTCCTGTTTTTTTCAACCTGTCTGGAGACTATACTAAGGCCATGCTTGAGGACATCAAGCGAAGAAAGAATCTAAGCATCATGATCCTAGGAGGTGGACGGACGTGAGACCCTTTGTTTTTCCTTTTTCGCAGCACATCGGTGCCCCATCGGTCCCGGTGGTCCAGCCTGGAGACAGGGTACAGCGTGGCCAATGCATCGCTGAGGCTGGGGAAGGATTAGGAAGCCCGATATATACGAGTGTATCCGGGATGGTCCTGGAAGTGACGGGGAATGCTGTCATCGTTCGAGCTGACGACGTCCAGCCGAAAGACTACGTGCCCCTTACGGCACAGGCGCCGTTGGAGTGTATCCGTCAGGCCGGAATCGTCGGCTTGGGCGGCGCCGGATTCCCGACGTATCAGAAACTGGCCGTTCCTTTTTCTCATGGCGGTGTCGTCATTGCCAATGCTTCAGAGTGTGAACCCATCCTGAACCATAATATCGACGCCTTGGAAAAAGATTGCCGTCCGATGATACGCGGCTTGCAGCTGGCTATGGACCTCGTCCATGCCGATAAAGGTGTCATCGCCATCAAAGCCATCCACGGTGACGCCGTCCGGGCTTTACATCAAGCTATTGCTGATGATGACCGCCTGGCCCTTCATTTTTTGCCCAATATCTATCCTGTTGGGGAAGAACGGGCCGTCGTCCGGGAAGTCCTAGGGACGCTCCTCGATGCCGGCAGCCTGCCGTCGAAAGCCGGAGCCGTCATCATCAATGTGGAAACGCTCCAGCGCATGGCCGAAGCCGTCGATGCTAAGAAACCGCTCATCGACAAAGACTTGACCGTAGCGGGCAAGTTGAATGGCCCGGAAGTCCAGATCTTCCATGATATGCCCTTGGGCATGGCTGTCAGCGATGTCTTGGAACGGGCCGGCGGCTTGGGAAAGGAATATGGCGAGCTCATCATGGGAGGCCCGTTCATGGGCAAGCGGACGACGCTGGATGCGCCTATCGTCAAGACGACAGGCGGCATCATTGCGGCAGAAACGTTTTTGCCAGGACCTGAAAAAATAGGTCTTCTCGTCTGTGCCTGCGGCGCCGATGAAAAACGGCTCCGGGAAATGGCAGCGTCCATGGGTTCTGCCGTCGCCGGCGTCGCCTTCTGCAAACAGGCTCACGAAGTCAAGCCAGGCGTCCGCAAATGCGATAATCCCGGCCATTGCCCGGGACAAGTCCAACGGGTCATGACCTTGAAGAAAGAAGGGGCCCAGGCCCTGCTCATCAGCAACTGCACGGACTGTACCAATACGGTCATGGCCTGTGCGCCACAGCTCCATTTGCCGGTCTATCATTGTACCGATGGTGCCCTGCGGGCTGTCCACCATAAATTAATCCGCCGCATCAAGGCGTAATTCATACTACACAGGGGGAGTGATTGCATGTCTATTACTAAAGATACCTTACAGAAACACCTTACGGATCCTGCCGTTTTCTGCTGCCGCCGGGCCAAGGGGACGGTCATCGGAGCCGATGACCTGGAAGACCCGACGCTCTTCGACGACATGGTCGATGCCGGCCTGCTCACGCTCAGCGATGACGGCCTGACCATCGAAGAAGTCCTGGGCAGCACGCTCTTGCAGGATGTCGAAGCCTTGACGCCGATTACCAAAGAGGTCCTGGATAAAGTCAATGCCAAGTCCGTACCGGTTGCACCTGTTGAAGAACCGGCTAAGTCAGCCGCTCCGGCCGCACCGGCTGCTCCATCCGGTACGATCCACTTGAAAATAGATAAACTTGAAGGCCTGAGCCTGGATATCCCGGCCGGTACCATCCTGGGTGCCGCTGGCCCGCTGCCGGCAGCTCCGGATGAAGGGAAGGGCGAAAAGAAGGTCATCCGCAAGCTAATCAAGAAACACATCAAGATCACCGATGTCGAAATCAGCGACAAGACGGCCATCGAAAATGGGAAAATCTTCATCGACGGATCTATCGTCGATAAGGCCGTCAAAGAAGACACGCTCTGCGTCAGCATGAGCCTGGATGTCATTTATCCCGACAAACGCCATGTCTACACCGACACCATCATGGACGTCGCGCCTATTGCGACGAAAGTCGAAGGCGAACTCGGTGAAGGCGTCACCAAGGTCGCCGATGGCGTCGTATTCATGCTCACCGGCGTCGACGAAGACGGTGTCCAGATTCATGAATTCGGTTCCTCCGAAGGCTTCCTCGATGAAAAGATGTATTTCGGCCATCCTGGCTGTGCCGATGAAGGGGACATCATCATCCGCTGCCATGCCGTCATCAAACGGCTTACCGGGATGACCCGTCCGGGACCTTTTGCCGCTCATAAATGTGAAGACTACATCATCCAGGCTGTCCGCAACGAATTGAAGAAATACGACGGCGAAGTCGTCCGCGAAGAAGTCTGCGAAGACCTGCGCCGCAAAGGAAATCCCCGCGTCGTCCTGGTCAAGGAAATCATGGGCCAGGGGGCCATGCACGACAACGTCCTCTGCCCGAATGAACCGTGCGGTGTCATGGGCGGTCAGAAGAACGTCGACCTCGGCAACGTACCGATCGTCCTGACACCGAACCAGGTCCGCGATGGCTCTATCCACGCCCTGACCTGTATCGGGCCGGCTACGAAAGAAATGACCCGCCATTATATCCGCGAACCCTTGGTCGAAGGCCTGGCCAAGGACGATGAACTGGACCTAATCGGCGTCGTCTTCGTCGGTTCGCCTCAGGTCAATGACGAAAAACTCTGGGTTTCCGACCGCTTAGGTTCGCTTCTGGAAAGCCTCGACATCGATGGCTGTATCATCACGACAGAAGGCTTCGGCAACAACCACATCGACTTCATCCAGCACATCGGCCAGGCTGGCAAGCGGGGTATCCCCGTCGTCGGCGTTTCCTTCTGCGCCTACCAGGGCCAGCTCGTCGTCGGCAATCCCTATGCCGATGCCATGGTCGAAGAAAATATGGACCAGGGCGGCTTTGAAAACGACGTTGCCGGCTGCTCGTGCGTCACGAAAGAAGTCGCAGCCCGGGCTATCCAGATGCTCAAGAATAAGATGGCCGGCGTTCCCATTGCGGCAGCGCCGAAGAAATGGGATAACGCCGTTATAAACGCTAACAATAAACTCCTCGGTCTCCCGGAAACAGTTCTCCTCGATAAAGGGACGCTCCATTGATGGCAAAACTCGACTATCAGATCAACCCGGTACTCATGGAAGGGACGGTTACCAAGACCGCTGCTGACGACGTGGTGCTCAACCTGCGGGGGAGACTAGGCGTGATCCACGCAGCACCGTCTTTGTTCCTTCATCAGCCTCGGGAAGGCCGGAAATTCCGATTCTATTTTAGTTATATGCAGATCGTAAAGGCCCCGCTCGATTACGATTATGCGCCGCTCCAGACAGACCGGGAATTCACACCGGTCTTGGCCGGCGGCGTCCTCAGCGAAGTCAATGATACGGCCATCAAAGCCGACTGCCTCGGCGGCCTGGCCACCATTGCCGTACCGCGGCGCTGGGTCTTTACGGATGTGGCCCTGGAAAAAGGGCAGTATACTGAATTTTACATCAGCCCTATGGCGGCTGTTGATGAACTATAGGAGGGGTAGTTATGAATTTGACGACTGTAGAAGGGATGCGTTCGGAAATCTTCGTTCCCGTTACACCGAAACCGGTATTTACCGAATTAAAGAAACCACTTAGCGAATGTAAAGTCGCCTTCATCACAGCTGGCGGCATCCATAAAAAAGACCAGACGCCGTTCAATACATCCGGGGATTTCACCTATCGCGTCATCCCCTTCGATACGCCATCGTCGAACCTGATGGTCACCCACGGCGGCTTCGATAACTCCGATATCAACAAGGACGTCAACGCCATGTTCCCCATCGACCGCCTGCACGAACTGGTGGCAGAAGGCTTCATCGGCTCCCTGCCGGAAGAAACATATACCTTTATGGGTGGCGGCGGCAACGTCGAAAAATTCCGCAACGAAACGGGCCCGGAAATCGCCAAGAAGCTCAAAGCCCAGGGCGTCGACGTCGTCCTTTGTACGGGCGGCTGCGGGACCTGCCACCGTTCGGCAACCATCGTCACCCGCTGCTGTGAAGCTGAAGGCATGAGCTGCTGCGTCATCGCCGCCCTGCCGCCTATTGCCCGTCAGCAAGGAGCTCCGCGCATTACAGCGCCGCACGTACCTATCGGATCCAATGCCGGCGAACCGAATAATATCCCCATGCAGACGGCCATCCTCAAGGAATCCCTGGAATGGGTCCGCGATTGCCCGAGTTATAATGGTCTGAAAGTTCTTCCCTATGAATATCGCCATAATGTGTAATAAAAATACAATAAAGTTAAACGTTGCACATGAATAAAAATGATAGTATAATAAAACGGCAATTAAAATTATTAAAAAAATAAAAAGATAATCTTAAAATAAACAACGGCGTTTATCTCGATAAGAGATGAACGCCGTCGCTCGTTTTAAGGAGTGAAAGGGGAGATTCGATGTGGCATGCTAATCAGGAACGCTTGATGGAAAAATTGCGGGGCGACGAAAAAATCCTGGTCATCGATTCGCATACCATGGGAGAACCGACGCGCATCGTCGTCAATGGATTTCCTCATGCACCAGGCAAAACGATGATGGAAAAGAAACAGTACATCGCCAAACACTACGATACGTACCGTCAGGCAATTTTACTAGAGCCCCGGGGCCATACAAATATGTTCGGTGCCATCCTTATGACGCCAGTCCACGAAGAAGCCGACGTCGGCGTTATCTTCATGGACAGCGGCGGCTACCTGAACATGTGCGGTCACGGCTCCATCGGCGTGGCGACGGTACTAGTCAATGAACAGATGATACCCGTCCATGAGCCCTATACGGATATCTGCCTCGATGCGCCGTCAGGCCTCATCAAGGCCCACGTCCAAGTCGAGGCCGGCCGGGCCGTGGAAGTGACTATTACTAACGTGCCCTGTTTCTTGTATCGGACAGGAGTTACGGTTCCTGTCAATGGTGTAGGCCACGTCGCCTTAGACATCGCCTTTGGCGGAAGTTTCTTTGCTCTTGTCGACGCCGGTGCCTTGGGGATGCGTTTAGAACCCGAAAATATCCGGACCATCATCGATACGGGGATGAACATCCTCCGGGCCGTCAACGACCAGGAAATGGTAGCTCATCCCGAACTGGACATTCACAGCGTCGATTTAGTTGAATTTTACGGCCAGGCCGACCGGCCCGAAGCGACCATGAAGAACGCTGTCGTCTTCGGCAATTATCAGATCGACCGTAGCCCTTGCGGGACCGGTACCAGTGCCAAAGTGGCGTCGTTATACTTGCGGGGGAAATTGAAGAAAAATGAACTTTTCATTTATGAAAGTATTATGGGGACCTTGTTCAAAGCCCGCATCGTAGATGATGCAGAAGTCGGCGGCATGGCTGCGGCTATCCCACAGATTACGGGCAGTGCCTATATTACGGGCATCAACTGCCTGGTCCTCGATGAGACGGACCCGTTCCGCCATGGTTTCCAGATTCAAGCCTGATTCCAACATTCCGGTCGCAAGACCTGAATGATAGATTCCAGTCATACATACGAAGAGGGGTGCCTGATTATGATGATGAACAGTAAAGTAAAAAAAGCAATCTTAGCCTGCCTGAGTGCCGTCGTATCCATATCTGTCTTAGCTGGCTGTGGCGGGGGAAGCGGCAGCAGCGATAAGGTCAGCCTGAAAGGGAAAGAATTGAAAGTAGCGACTGGGATCTACGCGCCCTTCGCTTTCAAAGATGAAAACAGCAAGCTCGTCGGCTTCGACCTGGACCTGCTCGATGCCATGTCCAAGAAACTGGGCTTTACTTATAAAGTGACGCCGACGGAATACGATAACATGTTCATGGCCGTCGCCAATGGCGAATATGATATCGGCATGGGCCAGGTCTGCATTACGGAAGACCGCAAGAAAAAGATGGACTTCACCGAACCTTATGAAAACGCAGGATTGCAGTTCATCGTCCGCAAAGATGAAAACCTTACGTCTGTCGATCAGCTGAAAGGTAAGAAAATCGCCGTCGAAAAAGGGACAGCTTCTCATAAGTACGTAACGGAACACTGCAAGGACTCGGAAATCGTCGTCTTCCCGTCCATTTCGGCAGCCTTCATGGAGGTTGAACAGGGGAAGGCCGATGCCCTTATGCAGGATAAACCGAATGCCGTCTACTATTTGAAGAAACATCCCGAAAGCGGCCTGACCCTCTTAGGGGAAGAAACGGCGAAAATTCCCGATGGTTTCGCCCTGCCAAAGGACAGCCCGTATAAAGCCGAATTCGACAAAGCTTTGAAGGAATTGCAGGAAGACGGGACAATCAAGAAATTAGAAGATAAATGGCTGAATGTCTAAGGACATCAGTTATACCGCAGTAGCCCGGCAAGAGTCGTACTTTTGCCGGACTTCTTGCTATAAGGAGTATTCCTTTAAGGAGGGAAGGCTATGTTTAATTGGGAACACTTGGACATCATCATCGGTGTCATTATGAAAGGTCTGTTCTGGACCGTCGTCATTTCCGTGACGAGTATCATCATCGGCTATTTCATCGGCTTGGCTACGGGTTTTTCCCGGGCTCGCAATATACGCATCCTCAAGAGCATCAGCGCCTTTTATGTCTGGATCATCCGCAGCACGCCAATCTTGGTCCAGGCTTTGTACATCTATTTCGTCATGCCGAAACTCTTTGGCCTCCATTTATCTCATGAAGCGGCAGGCATTCTCTGTGTTTCCCTTAATGCCGGGGCTTACATTTCAGAAATCGTCCGCGGCGCTATCCTGGAAGTGCCTAAAGGACAGTGGGAAGCAGGGATGTCTTTGGGAATGACTAAATTACAGATTGTCATGAAACTGATCCTGCCCATGGCTTTCCGGACTATGTTGCCGGCACTGGGCAACCAGTTCATCATTACCGTAAAGGATACGTCTATCCTGACCGTCATCGGTGTCGCCGAAATGACCTATCAAGCCGGCCAGTACGCGTCGTCGAACTTTGAATTCGTCGAAAGCTATACGGTCCTGGCCGTGTTCTACTTAGTCTTGATTTCGTTGCTGACAGTCGCTGTCAATATTTGCGAACAGAAGATGGGAGCTGATGTAAAATGATGAGAATTGAACATTTGAAGAAACAGTATGGTGATAACCTGGTCCTAAATGATATCAGCCTGTCCCTAGATGATGAAGTTACCTGTATCCTCGGACCATCCGGTGCCGGGAAGAGCACTTTCTTGCGCTGTCTGAATCTGTTAGAATCGCCGACTGGAGGCGACATCAAATATAATGGCCAGAGCATCCTTCAGCCTGGCTACGACATCCGTAAGATGCGCGAAGAAGTGACCATGGTCTTCCAGCATTTCAACCTCTTTCCCCTGCGCAACGTCGTCGGCAACGTCATGCTGGCCCTGCAGAGCGTCAAACACATGAAAAAAGCCGATGCCCACGATATTGCCATGGAAATGCTCAAAAAAGTCGACATGGCCGACAAGGCCGAAAAGATGCCGGACATGCTCTCCGGCGGCCAGCAGCAGCGCGTCGCCATTGCCCGCGCCCTGGCCATGAACCCTAAGATGATTCTTTTCGATGAACCGACATCGGCCTTGGACCCGGAACTCGTCGGCGGCGTCCTCGATGTCATGCGCGACTTGGCCCACAATGGCATGTCTATGGTTATCGTGACCCATGAAATGGCCTTTGCCCGCGACGTGTCGGACCGCATCGTCTTCATGGCCGACAGCATTGTCCAGGAAGATACGACGCCGGCTGAATTCTTCAGCCATCCCAAGACGGAACGAGCCCGCAACTTCTTGAGCCGTTTCTTGTCGTAAAGGAGGGAGTACGATGGAAAAATTCATCATCACCATCAACCGTCAGTTTGGCAGTATGGGCCGGCCAATTGCCAAAGAAATGGCCGAAGCCCTGAACGTCGAGTTCTATGACCGGGACCTCATCGAAGCAGCGGCGAAAAAGATGAATATGTCCTTGTCCATTGCTAGCGATCTGGAAGAATCGGCCAAGCCCAACCGCTTCTGGCGCATGTGCTTTCCCTTAGGGAACGACGAAACGCGGGAACAGGACGAGCTCTTCCAGGTAGAAAAGAAAATCATCTTGGACCTAGCCGATGCCAAGTCGTGCATTATCGTCGGCCGCTGTTCCGATTCTATCTTGAAATGTTCCAAGCACTTGCTGCGCATCTTCGTCTATGCACCCTATAAAGAACGCCTCAAGAACTGCGTCGAACGACTCAAGATGGACGAACGGACGGCTAAGGAAATGATACGTAACGTCGACCGGGCCCGCGACGCCTACCAGGTTCGTTATGCCGGTTATCTGCCAGGCGATTTCCACCATACGGACCTGCTCATCAACAGCAGCTTCCTCGGCGTCGAAGCGACGGCTCAGTATTTGACGGAACTCGTACTCAAAAAATACGGCTCCCACCACATTGCGGAAGACTAGCCGAGCTCCCGCTAGGGACATCATCCTCGTTATTGACAAACAAAAAGGCCTATTGCATGATAGTAGTAACAATAAGCTGAATCAGTCAAAGGAGATATCTTATGGACGGGAGCAAACTTTGTTATATCTATTTTATTCTAAGTCAGGCCATCTGGGGCGTACTGCCGGCCTTCTGGCTGCTGTTGCGGCAGCTGCCGCCGCTGTACACGCTGGCTTCGCGCATTGTCTGGGCATCAGTCTTTTGCTTTTTCCTCATCATACAGAAAAAGCTCCTGCCCGACCTGAAAGGGGTTCGGCAGGAGCGCTGGCAATGGCCGTATATTGCTGGGGCCTGTATCTTCATTACCTTGAACTGGGGGTCTTATATTTACGCGACGACGCAGGGTTTCATCCTCCAGGCCAGCCTGGCTTATTTCATTAATCCCATCGTCCTCGTCTTTTTCGGCGGCCTTCTCTTCCATGAACGGTTGCGGCTTATCCAGAAATTGTCCGTCGTCGTCGCCGGAGCCGGCCTGGTCCTGGCCTTCTGTCTGTACGGCGTCGTTCCCTGGTTGTCGTTCCTCATCTGCCTGACCTGGGCGACGTACAGCATGTTGAAAAAGAAAGTCCGCTTAGACAGCCAGGTTTCAGTCTTCATCGAATCCTTTTCCATGGTGCCCTTATCCCTGCTTTTCATCGCCTTCAGCGAGTGGCATGGCCTGGGTGCCATAGGAACCTTCCAGGGGTGGCAATGGCTGCTCCTGCCGGCGACGGGCGTCGTCACGGCCGTCCCGATGATGCTCTTTTCGGCCGGCGTCAAAGGTGTCCCCATAACGACGGGCGGCATGCTCATGTACCTCTCGCCGAGCATCACCTTGGTCATCGGCCTCTTGAGCGGTGAAACCATCACGCCGCCCTTGCGCCTGACCTTCTGCTTCGCCTGGGTAGCCGTCGCCCTCTACATGTACGGCCTTTACCAGACTATCAAAGGGCTTCGTGAAAGTGAATGCCATTAAGCACACCCCTGTTCCAGAATTACGCTGTAGGGACTCGCACGTGGCGAGCCCGTTCCGGGATATGTGTGATTTCCAGACCAGTTTACAGTACAGCCTTTGTAGTTTACAGAGAAAACCTTTAAATTTAAAGCCATTCACTAACCACTAGCCACTAGCCACTAAACCCTAATCACTAAAAAGGCGCTGTCTTCCTGCGACAGCGCCTTTTTCTCACTTACTTTCAAAAAATGCTTTATAGGCCAGGTAGCCGCTGTAGGCATCGGCTTTGGCGACGATTTCTAAAGGAGCGTGCATGCTGTGCATAGCTACACCGCAGTCGACGACGTCGCAGCCCCAGTCGGCCATGATGTAGGCGATAGTACCGCCGCCGCCTTGGTCGACTTTACCCAGTTCCCCGACCTGCCAGGGAACTTCTTTTTCGTTGAAGATGCGGCGGATTTTCGCCATAAATTCGGCGTTGGCGTCGTTGCTGCCGGCCTTGCCGCGGGCACCGGTGTATTTGCACAGGCAGATGCCGTAGCCGAGTTTGGCCGAGTTCTGTTCTTCATAGGCATCGGCAAAGACCGGGTCGAAGGCGGCGCAGACGTCGGCCGACAGGACTTCGCTGTTGCGCAGGGTCCGGCGCAGCCAGATTTCTTGGTCACGACCCTGGAGGGACAAGAGTTCGGCAATGAAGTCCGGAAAATACGACGAGTGGACGCCAGTGTTGCCGACGGAACCGATTTCTTCTTTATCGGCAAAGAGGGCGACTTGCGTCTTTTCCCCTGGTTCGGCATCGAGGATGGCGGCCAGGTTGGCGTAAGAGCAGACGCGGTCGTCATGGCCGTGGGACATGATCATCGACCGGTCCAGGCCGACGTCGCGGCTCTTGACGGCCGGGATGATTTCCAGTTCGGCACTGGTGAAATCTTCTTCTTCAATGCCGTATTTGTCCTTTAACAAGGTCAGAATAGCCGGTTTCGTCTTTTCTCCTTCGCCGTTCGTGCCGGCCAGGGGCATGAGCATTTCGCCGCTGATGGCTTCAGAGAGTTTCTTAGCAGCCTGGTCCTTGCCCAGGTGAGGCAGGAGGTCGTTGATGAACAGGACGGGATCGCCTGGGTCTTCACCGATGGAGACGTCGATGCGGCTGCCATCGGCTTTATAGACGACGCCAATCAGGGACAAGGGCAGGCAGACCCATTGATATTTCAACAAGCCGCCATAGTAATGGGTCTTGAAGTAGACGATTTTATTTTTTTCGACGACAGGCATAGCCTTGACGTCCAACCGCGGGCAATCGATATGGGAGCCGACGATTTTCAGCCCCTTTTCGATGGGATCAGAGCCGATGACGGCTAAGATGACCGATTTCCTTTTCTGGTCCCAGTAGACCTTGTCGCCGGCTTTCAGGCTGGTGAAGTCAGACAAGGGCCGGAATCCGGCGTTTTCAGCCTGGCGGATGATTTCCTTATTGGCCAGCCGTTCTGTCCGGGCTGTGTCCAGGAACTGACGGTAGTGGACGCTGTAAGTTTCCATCTGGCCGCGCTGTTCCGGTGAGAAGCGGGCCCAGACGCTGTTTTCTGTATCAAATGCTTTCATGCATAAGCCTCCCTTTTAAAATGGATGAATTATGAACTTGCATCCTTATTATAACGCACTTATCAGGGCTGTACCAGCTCTTGTAAAAGACTAGTGAAGCAGTTGTATTTTCTCATGTTATGTGGTATTATTAGCCATATTTTATAAATAATAATTCATACATGGAGGGTTTGCCATGATCGATAAAATGATTATCAAAGACTTAGTGAAACAGGCTGTGCCTGATATTTGTGCCATGCGCCGTCACATTCATGAAAATCCGGAATTGTCCGGTGAAGAAGTGGAAACGGCGGCCTTTATGGCAGCCAAATTGCGGTCTTTCGGCATTGATGTACAAGAGCATGTCGCCGGTACGACGGCTGTCCTGGGGACGCTCAAAGGCGGAAAGCCGGGACCGGTCATCGCCTTGCGGGCCGATATGGACGCCCTGCCCATGACGGAAGAAACGGGCCTGCCCTTTGCGTCCAATTTCCCCGGCAAGATGCACGCCTGCGGCCATGACGGTCACATGAGCATCCTCCTCGGTGCCGCTAAGGTTCTGAGCCAGGTGAAAGACGATATTCCCGGTACGGTCGTCTTCATCTGCCAGCCAGCCGAAGAAAAATCGCCTGTCGGCGGCGCCAAGGGGCTGGTTGCGTCCGGCGTCCTCGACGGCGTCGATGCCGTTTACGGCCTCCACGTCTGGCCGGCCCTGCCCAGCGGCAAGATCGGCGTCCTGCCCGGCCCGATGATGGCTGCTTCGGATCATATCCGCATCGTCCTCAATGGTAAGGCCAGCCATGCCGCCATGCCCCATAAAGGCGTCGACACCATCGTCGCTGCGGCCCAGTTCCTGACAGCGGCCCAGACTATCATCAGCCGCCGCGTCAATCCCCTCTATCCGGCTGTCCTGACCTTTGGCAGGATTACTGGCGGCACGCGCTACAATGTCGTCGCCGATACCGTCGAAATCGAAGGGACCTGCCGGACGTACCACGCCGAAGCCCAGGATGCTGTCGAAGCCCATCTGCAGGATACGCTGAAGGGAATCGATGCCATGTACGGGACGGTGAGCCATCTCGACTATGAACGGGGTTATGCCGCTGTCCGCAACACGCCCCAGCAGGCCGCTTTTGTCGCCGGTGTGGCCAAGGACTGCTTTGGCCCCGACGTTTTGGCTGAGATCGACGAACCGGCCATGACGGCCGAAGACTTTTCCGGATACCTGCAGAAGTTCGATGGCGGCTTCTTCTGGCTCGGCGCGACCAAGCCCGGCCATACGGTCTATCCTTTGCACAATACCCACTTTGCCGTCGATGAAGCCTGCCTGCCTGTCGGCGTCGAGCTGATGGTTTCCCTGGCCCTGGCCAAAATGACAGAAAAAGCATAATTATTTTTGAAAAAATGCAACTTAAAAAAGGAATCTGCCCCCTTCATCTCGAATATATAATATTAACTGAGATTCCATAGGAGGCGATTGTTTTATGAAAGAATACACAAGTGATAAAATTCGCAACGTTGCTGTACTTTCGCATGATGGCGCCGGCAAAACGGCTGTTGTTGAATCGTTACTGCTTGCCTGCGGCGCTGTCGATGCCGTTGGCGTCGGTAAAGACAACAAGCATATTATGGACTATGAACCGGAAGAAATTAAGAGAAACGTCACCATCCAGCTCGGCATTGCGCCTTGCGAATGGGAAGGCTATAAGCTGAATTTCCTCGATACGCCGGGGTATTCCGAATTCTGCGGCGAAGTCCGCGCCGCCCTGCGTGCCAGCGACGGCATCCTGCTCGTCGTTTCGGCCGAATCGGGCGTTGAAATGGATACGGAACGGGCTTGGGACTACGGTGTCGAATTGAAATTGCCGCGCATGGTTTATGTCAACAAGATGGATGCCGAACATGCTGACTTCTTCGGCTGCCTGGAAAAATTGCGCGCCGTCTTCGGCAAATCCATCATGCCGCTCCAGATCCCTATCGGCGAAGGCAAGGACTTCCGCGGCATCATCGACGTCTGCAAGATGGTAGCCTGGGAATGGAACAATGGCGAATGCTCGGAAATCAAGGTTCCGCCGGAATACATGGCCAAAGCCCGCGAAGTCCGTGAAATGTGCATGGAAGCCGCTGCTGAAGGCGATGACGAATTGCTGGAAAAATACCTCAACGGCGATGAACTGACTATCGAAGAACTGCGCAAAGGGTTGCGCCAAGGTATGCTCACAGGGCGCGTCTGCCCGCTCATGTGCGGCAGCGCTATTAACCATATCGGCACAGCTGAACTCCTGCGCCGTATCATTACCTACATGCCCGACGCTTCGCAGAAAGTCATGATGGGCACGGATAAGAAGACAGGCGAACCGGTCTTGGTCTACCCCAACAAGCCGTTTACGGCTTTCGTCTTTAAGACCCTCGTCGACCCCTTTGCCGGTAAATTGAGCTATGTCCGCATTTTCTCGGGCGAACTCAAAGAAGGGGACAAGTTATATAATATGTCCCAGGGCAAAGAAGAAAAGATGGGTAAAGTCCTGACCCTCGTCGGCAAGGAACAGATCCCCGTTCCGGCTGCCATTGCCGGGGACATCGTCGTCCTGCCGAAATTACCGAATGCCCGGACAGGCGATACCTTTGCCGCTCCCGATTTCCCCGTCATTTATGACCCCATCCGCTTCCCGAACCCACTGCACACGGTAGCCCTGGTTCCAGAAAAGAAGGGCGAAGAAGAAAAATTGATGAACGCTCTCCTGAAGGTCAGCGAAGAAGATCCGACGTGCCAAGTAGAAAAGAGTACGGAAGGCAAACAGCTCCTCGTCCGTTGCATGGGCGACGTCCACCTCGATCATATCCTGACTAAGATTGAACGGAAATACGGTGTCAAAGCACAACAAGAAGACGTTTACATCCCCTATCGTGAAACCATCAAGAGCAAGGCGACAGCCGAAGGCAAACACAAGAAACAGAGCGGCGGCCACGGTCAGTTCGGCCATGTCTTCCTGGATATCGAACCGCTGACGACAGGCGAACCCTTTGAATTTGTCGATAAGATTTTTGGCGGCGCCGTGCCGAAACAGTACATCCCGGCTGTTGAAAAAGGCGTCCGCGAAACCTTGGAAAAAGGCCTCATCGCCGGCTTCCCCATGATCAACGTCAAAGTCACGTTGACCGATGGCTCTTATCACCCCGTCGACTCGTCGGAAATGGCCTTCAAAGTCGCTGCCGCCCAGGCCCTCAAGAAAGCCGTACCGGAAGCTAAACCGATCCTCTTGGAACCGATTTACAACGTCGACGTCGTCATCCCGGAAGATTACATGGGTGATGTCATGGGCGACTTCAGCAGCCGCCGTGGCCGCATCCTCGGTATGGAACATCATCGCAACCGCAAAGGCATCATCGTCGTCAAAGCCCAGGTCCCTCTGGCAGAAATGAAAGATTACGTCACCGTCCTGCGCTCCATGACCCAGGGCAAAGGCACGTTCAACATGGAATTTTTCGACTATGAAGAAGTACCGAAGAAAATCATGGATGAAATCATCGAAAAAAGACAAAGTGAATAAGACTAGTGGCTAGCAGTTCGTGGCTCGTGGCTAGTTAAGGGCCGTCCCTTTGGACGGCTCTTTTTTCTAGCCACGAACCACGAGACCCTACAGACATATGCTCAAACGGCATACACGTGTTTACCCAAACGCCTTGCCAGGGTGCTTCCGGCGTCGTATAATAAGGATATAAGTAAACGTAAAACGTCGTACTAAAAACAAATCAGACGAAAGGGTGATTTTTATGTCCCAATGGACAGATATGTACAAACAGAAACTGATGACGCCGGAAGAAGCAGTGAAAGTCGTTAAATCCGGGGATTGGGTCGATTACGGTATGGGCACGACTCAACCGATCCTCCTCGACCAGGCCCTGGCAGCCCGACGGGATGAACTGCAAGATGTCAAGGTCCGCATGTGTCTTTCCGTAGCGCCGCGGCAAATCATCGAACAGGACCCGGAACGCAAGGCCTTTACGGCTATGAACTGGCATATGAGCGGCTATGACCGGAAAAAATGCGCCCTCGGCCAGATGAATTTCATCCCCATGTGCTACCGCAACAAGCCGTCCATGTACCGCGACCTCCTCGACGTCGACGTGGCCTTGATTACCGTCGGCCCCATGGATAAACACGGCTTCTTCAATTTCGGCCTGGCCGTCTCGGCAACGGAAGCCATCACCAAGAAGGCCAAGAAGGTCATCGTCGAAGTCAATGAAGCCATGCCCCGCGTTCTCGGCGGCCGCGGCGAATGTATCCATATCAGCGATATCGACGGAATCGTCGAATACGGCAACCATCCCTTGGCGACGATTCCCTTTACGACAGGTGATGACATCGACGCCAAGATTGCCAAGACCATTGTTCAGCAGATTCCCGACGGGGCGACGCTGCAGCTCGGCATCGGCAGCCTGCCCAACACGATCGGTGCCCTCTTGGCCGAATCGGACCTGAAAGACCTGGGCGTCCATACGGAAATGCTCGTCGATGCCTTTTACCTCATGTATCAGCACGGCCAGCTCACGAACCGTCGCAAGGCCTTTTGCCGTGATAAGGTAAGCTGGGCCTTTGCCCTGGGGACGCAGGACCTCTATGACTGGATGGACGACAATCCTTTCCTGGCAGCCTATCCGGTAGACGTCATCAATGATCCTTTCGTCATTTCCCAGATGGATAATTTCATTTCTATCAATAACTGCATCGACATCGACCTCTTTGGCCAGGTATCGTCTGAATCGGCCGGGACCCATCAAATCAGCGGCAGTGGCGGCCAGCTTGACTTCACCGACGGCGCTTATCGGTCCCGCGGCGGCAAGAGCATCATCGCCTTGCGGTCGACGTTCCACAACAAGAAGACCGGCCGCGACGAATCGCGCATCATCCCGACGCTGGCAGCGGGCACGACGGTTACGGACCCGCGCTCCCAGGTCAACTGGGTCGCTACGGAATATGGCATCGTCAACCTCATGGGTGCCTCGACCTGGGAACGGGCTGAACGCCTCATCAGCATCGCCCATCCGGATTTCCGGGAAGACCTGATCAAAGAAGCCGAAAAAATGAAAATCTGGAGATATAGCAATAAACGGTAGGGGATACGCCATTATTCTGGCAAGTGTCTCTTCAGGATACTTGTTCGTCGTAGGTCGTTCATCGTAGGTCGAAATTTCAAAAGCCATTACGATGAACGACGAACGATGAACTGCAAACTACAAACTCTGAACTCTAAACCATGAACTAATTTTTACCCTCTAGAGAAAACTGGAAATATTTGTTATAATATAATCGTATGCGCCCATTTGTTCATTTTACGGGCTGCCATATGACGATAACGATTCGGACTGCGGGTCCTTTGCTGGCCGGCAGTTATTTTCAGTTTGTATATGAGGTGAAATTTGTGGACGAACAACAAGTAGATAAAATTGTGCCGGTTTGTCTGGAAAGTGAAATGCAGACGTCGTACATCGACTATGCCATGAGTGTCATCATCACTCGTGCCCTGCCAGATGTACGCGATGGGCTGAAGCCGGTTCACCGGCGTATTCTCTATGCTATGCACGAAGCAGGCATGACGCCGAACAAGCCCTATAAAAAATCGGCTCGTATTGTCGGCGAAGTTTTAGGTAAGTATCACCCCCATGGTGACAGCTCCGTCTATGATGCGACCGTCCGCCTGGCTCAGGATTTCTCAACGCGCTATCCCTTGGTCGATGGCCACGGCAACTTCGGTTCTGTTGACGGCGACTCGGCCGCTGCCATGCGTTATACCGAAGTCCGTATGGCTAAGATTACCGGCGAAATGCTGGAAGATATCGACAAGGAAACGGTCGATTTCATGCCCAACTACGATGGCTCCCTGCAGGAACCGACGGTCCTGCCGTCGAAGATCCCGAACCTCCTGGTCAACGGTTCGGCTGGGATTGCCGTCGGCATGGCCACAAACATTCCGCCTCATAATTTAGGCGAAGTCATCGACGGCTGCGTCCTGCTCATCGACAACCCCGAAGCCAGCCTGGAAGAAATCATGACTAAAATCAAAGGGCCTGATTTCCCGACGGGCGCTAAGATCATGGGCCGCGACGGCATCATCAAAGCCTATTCGACCGGCCGGGGCAGCATCAAGATGCGGTCCTGTGCGACTATCGAACCGATGAACAAGGGGAAACACCGCATTGTCGTGACGGAAATCCCGTATCAGGTCAATAAAGCGCGCGTCATCGAGTCCATTGCCGACTTGTCCCGCAATAAGGAAATCGACGGCATTACGGCCCTGCGCGATGAATCGGACCGCAAGGGCATGCGCATCGTCGTCGAACTGCGGGCCGATGTCAACCCGGATATCGTCCTGAACAAGCTGTACAAGCACACGCAGCTCCAGGAAACGTTCGGCGTCATCATGCTGGCCCTCGTCGACGGCCATCCGCGCGTCTTGACGCTTAAACAGATTCTGAACTACTATCTTGACCATCAGAAAGACGTCATCACCCGCCGTAGCAAGTTCGAGCTCGATAAAGCCTTGGCACGGGCTCATATCTTGGAAGGCCTGCTCATTGCCCTGGACCACATCGACGAAGTCATCAAGACGATCCGCGAATCGGCTACGGACGATGCGGCAAAACAGTCTTTGATGAGCAAGTTCAATCTCAGCGAAAAACAGGCCCTGGCTATCCTCGACATGCGTCTGCGCCGTCTGACCGGCTTAGAACGCGAAAAGATCGAAGAAGAATATGCGGAACTGGAAAAACGCATTGCCTACTTGCGCAGCGTCCTGGCTGATGAACACAAAGTCATGGAAATCGTAAAGACGGAACTCCTCGATGCCAAGAAGAAATTCGGTGATGAACGGCGTACACAGATCGTAGCCGATTCGTCGGATTTCTCCATCGAAGATATGATCCCCAATGAACGCATGGTCCTCACGCTGACCCGTCGGGGTTACATGAAGCGCATCAACGCCAATGTATACCATACACAGAACAAAGGCGGCCGCGGCATCAAGGGCATGGGTACGAAAGATGAAGATGCTGTAAACCATCTGCTCTACACATCGGCATGGAATACGGTCCTGTTCTTCACCAACTTCGGGCGCGTCTATCGCTTGAAGGCCTATGAAATCCCGGAAGCCAACAGCCGTAATTCCAAGGGGATTGCCGCCATCAACATCCTGCCCTTGTCCAATGGCGAAAAAGTCAACGCCCTCATCGACCTCGATCAGGTCGACCCGTCGATGAACCTGTTCATGGTTACAGAAAAAGGCCTGGTCAAGAAGACGCTCCTCCAGGAATTTAAGAACGTCCGCCGCAATGGCCTCATCGCCATTTCCCTCATGGAAGGGGACCACTTGGCCAAAGTACGCCTGACCAACGGCGACCAGACGATTATCTTGGCGACTAAATTGGGCATGGCTATCTGCTTCAATGAAAATGACGTCCGTCCCATGGGCCGGAATACCCGCGGCGTCCGAGGCATTACCCTGGCCGAAGGCGATATGGTCATCGGTGCTGACGTCCTTGAACCGGACTGCCAGGTCCTGACCGTCAGTGAAGAAGGCTTCGGCAAGCGCAACAATATCGATGCCTATAAAGTCCAGCTCCGCGGCGGCAAAGGCATCAAGAACTTCAAGATTACGCCGAAGACCGGCGACATCGTCGGCGTCGAAGTCGTCCATGAAGGACAGGAACTGATGCTCATCACATCGAATGGTATCGTCATCCGCACGGACATCGAAAGCATCGGCATTAAGAAAGGCCGCAATACATCAGGCGTCAAGATCCAGAAACTGGAAGGCGACGATAAAGTAGCGGCACTCGATACCATTGCTATCGAAGGCAACGATGAAGACGAAAAAGAACAGACGAAATTGTTTAAATAAAAAAAGAGGCCTGCGGGCCTCTTTTTTTTTGCGCCAGTCGCAGTTTGCCGGCCGCAGGCCGCCTCGGACTCAGATGCGGCGTCCCGCCGCGGCAGACTCAAACGGACAACGACGCTTCGGGATGCCCTCGGCGCGTAGCGGGCCGCCTTCCCAGGACGGCCCCTACGGATACCGTTGCACAGCGGCACCTCAAAATGACAACATCGCCTCGAGTAACCCTTGGCTCGTAAAAAAAGCCCCGACCGGGGCCAGCGTAGGGGCCGACCCGGCTAGGGCGGCCCGCTGTGATATTTGATCATGGCCCATTCGGAATGATGGTGAGCTTTTACGAGCAACGAACCACGAACCACGGCTTTTTCCTCGGATTCAGATGCGGCGTACCGCCGCGACAGACTCAAACTGACAACGACGCTTCGGGAAACCCTCAGCGCGTGGCGGGCCGCCTTCACAGGACGGCCCCTACGGAATCGCAGCCAGCGATGTTACGGATTGACGACGAACACATCGCCGTAGGCGATGATTCGCGGCCGGCGTCAAGAATTTGAAAAAAATCCTTGACATATTCTTTACACAGTAGTATACTAAATAAGCTATCAGGGCAAGGCCCTGATGCCGCAGGAACTTTATCCTGCAAAGGTCTGTTTTATGCAGACCGGGGTGATTTGAGTTTTGAAAAAAAGTTCAAATTAATCCTTGACAAGCTCTTTTGAGTTTGTTAAAATAAACAAGTTGTCGCCACCCGGTGATGACAACGATGACCTTTGAAAACTGAACAATGAACTGAATGAACGCCAGAGTGCGAGGTTCTATTTCAATAGAGCGTCAAACAATGAGTAATACCAATCAATAAACAAGAGCCAAACAGCTCTTCCATATATCATGGAGAGT
>OGDF01001901.1_pt1 | contig 29654 bp, 36 predicted proteins | sample 1570141 | NCBI WGS metagenome assembly OGDF01 (sample SAMEA4370581, study PRJEB24528) | human gut metagenome | reverse complement strand
ATATTAATTTTGGAGAATCCTATGACAAAGAACTTGCTTTAAAAGATTTAGGAAGACAAGAGGGAGAAGAAATTGGCATATTACGCGGTAAAGAAGAAAAACAATTAGAAATTGCTAAAAATATGCTAAAAGATATTGATGATTATGAGTTAATATCTAAGTATACTGGCTTAGATATAGACACAATCCAAAAGCTATCTAAATGAAATTTGTGATAAATGGGTCTTAAAAATTATCTATCATTTGAGACCCTTTTTCTTTTAATATTTTGGTTTCTGTACTATAATAATAATGGTGATGATATGAGAGAGATTATTGATAGTTTTGTTACAAATTCAACTACTATATTAACAAGTATAGGACCAATTGCTGGCATTCTTCTAATTATTTTAGAATCTATTTTACCAATGTTACCACTTTCTGTATTTATTACTTTAAATATGATTAGTTTTGGTTCTTTCTTTGGCTTTCTCATTTCATGGATTTCTACTATTATTGGTTGTATGCTATCATTTACCTTGTTTCGTTATTTCTTTCAGAAAAAATTATATCGTTTTATTAAAAGAAAAGAACAAGATAAATTTGCTAGTATAATGAAAACTATATCAAACATTAAATTTAGTAACTTAGTAATTTTAATAGCCATTCCTTTTTCTCCTGCTTTTTTTATTAATATTGCGGCAGGAGTATCAAAAATTAAAACTGAAAAATTCTTTTTAGCTGCTATTATTGGGAAAATGGTAATGGTTTATTTTTGGGGATACATTGGAACTACTTTGTTAGAAAGTTTAACAGATATTACCGTATTATTTAAAATTGCTTTTTTATTGGTTTTAGCGTTTTTTGTTTCTAAAATAGTAGAAAAAAAGTTAAAATTGAAATAATGTTGTGGAGGTTGTTGTGATGGAATATGTAATTTTAGTTTTATTAATCATCGTGATTTTGTTATTAATTTTTAATTTATTTCGTAAAATAGATAATAGTGATATGACGGAAAGACTTGGTAGATTTGAAGTCAGTATTACGAAAGAAATGAATCAGGATTTTAATACGTTAAACGATAAAATGGAGTCAAGGTTAAATGCTATTAATGATAGGGTTAATGAAAGATTAGATGCCAATTTTGAAAAAACAAATAAAACTTTTACTTCTGTTTTAGAAAGACTTAGTAAAATAGATGAAGCTCAGAAAAAAATTGAAACTTTATCTACTGATATTGTTTCTTTACAAAGTATTTTGACCGATAAAAAATCGCGTGGTATTTATGGAGAAGTTAATTTGAAACATATTATGGAAAATGTATTTGGTGTTAATGATAAAATCTATAAACTTCAATGTACTTTGCCAAACACTACAATTGCTGACTGTGTTTTATATGCACCTGAACCACTTGGTACTATTATCATTGATTCCAAATTTCCACTTGAAAACTATCAGATGATGGTTGATAAAAACTTATCACCAAGTGAGAGAGCTATGCATGAAAAACAATTTAAAATCGATGTAAAAAAGCATATTGATGCCATTAGTAGTAAATATATCATTCAAAGAGTAACTTCAGACCAAGCAATTATGTTTTTGCCAGCAGAAGCAATATTTGCAGAAATTAATGCTTATCACGCTGATATATTAGATTATGCTTATCGTAAAAAAGTTTGGATTACTTCACCAACTACTTTAATTTCTACATTAAGTGTTATTCAAATGATTATTAAAAATATAGAGCGTGATAAATATACTTCCATTATTCATGAAGAATTAAATAAATTAGGATTAGAATTTTCTAGATACAAAGATAGATGGGACAAACTTGCTAAAAGTATTCAAACTGTAAATAAAGATGTTGAAAATGTTCATATTACGACTGAAAAAATATCTAAAAAATTTGAAATGATTAATCAAGTTGAAGTAGGTCAATTAGGAGATGAAAATAAAATTGAAAAAGATACTTCAAGTATTCAATAGTTTATTATATGTGTTCTTTATCTGCTTTATGGTTTATATGTTAATTACTTCTTATAGCACTATGAAGTTATCACAGATTCTACAACTTCTTTGCATTTTTCCACTAATTATGGTACCATATGTATTAGATAAGATAAAAGGATATCAGATAGATGAAAAACTTATCTTTTTCTATTATTTGTTTCTGTTATTTGCTTTAGTAATGGGTAGTATTTTAAAGGTCTTCTACCAGATTTGGTGGTTTGATTTATTTACTCATTTCTTATCAGGAATTTTAACTAGTGTATTTGCTTATATCATATTAGAAAAGTATCAATTAACTAGCTATCAGTACAGATTTTTTGCCTTATTATTTATTCTGGCATTTACTGTTTTCGTTGCTGGTTGTTGGGAATACTTTGAATTTACTTGTGATAAATTATTTTCTAGTGATGTTCAGTGGGTAGCAAAAACAGGTGTAGATGATACCATGACAGATATGTTAATCGCAACTTTAGGTGGCATTTTATCTAGTATTTATTATTATATTCAAATTAGAAATAAGAAGTAGTAGGAGGAGTTATGAAAAAAGATAAAAAAGTGGTTCAAAAAAATAAAAAGAAAAAAGATTGGAATAAAATATTTTTAATTATTTTACTTGTTTTATTAATACTAGAAATTATTTTAATTCCTTGTTTGGTATATGCAGAAGTTAAAAAAGTATTACCAATTGTTTTCTTCTTAATTATTCCAACAGTGTTTGCTATTATCATTTTACTTTTAAGTAGAAATTGTTCAATTGATTTTGAAAAGAAAAGAAAAAAGTGATTCAAAAAATCTAAGGTGTTTAAAAAACATCTTTTTCTTTGCATAAAAAGTATAAAAAAATAAATAATATAAATGTATCTTTGCTAATAGAATAAATTAGGTGGTACCATGACTCGAATGTTCTTTTTTTTGTTAGGCTTTGGTTTTATGGTAATTGGTTTTACCTATATTATTACTTATTTGAATCTTTTAAGTATGGGTTATTCTCTACTAAATTATTTCAAATTTATTATTAGCAGAGTAGAATGTTGGTTTAGTATTGTTGGTTTTCTGTTAGTTTTTCTCACTATTTTTACGAAAGGGTATGATAAAAATGATATATATTTATGATATTTTACTTAATTTCTGTGATTTAAATGAACTATATGATTTCTATGAATGGAATCCTAATGACAACATTGAAAATATAAAAAGAATTAAAATGGTTCATGTAGCTAGAACTACATTCGATGATTTTCTTTACTATAAGGGAAAAATTGATAAAGATTTTTTACTTAAAATCTATCGTACTTGTGAAGTTTATACCGATAGAAAAGTAAAAATTTTAGATTATTGCATCTTAATTTCTGATGGAGAAAGAGTATTAGCAGTTGAATTTGATAGTACAGGAGAAACTATTTATAAGAGTAAGTTATTAATTGATGAAGAAGAAGAAATTGCTTTATTAGCAAATAACTTAGAAGTAGTTACTTTGAATTTTCAAAAAGAAAAGAAAGCTTTAAATGATCGTTTTTTTACTCGTAATGAAATTCAAATTCGTAATTATTTAATGAAAGAAATTAAAGAATGTTATAATAAAAAGAATTATGGAAAATTACGCTTTTTATATGAAGAATACTTTGATGAAGAAATAAATTCACAGTCTAAAATGTTTGATTTATTATTAAATAGTATGAAAGATAGTCTTGATGATAAACATATTCATTTGTATCAATTACTTAGATTAGCTAGTAAAAAAAAGCAAGTATAGATTAATAATCAATCATCATACTTGCTTTTACTTTTTTCATAGTAGCATCTGCTCTTATTTTTGCTTCTTTTGTACCATTATCTAAAATTTCTTTCACTATTTCAGGATTTTCTTCATAGTATTTTCTCTTTTTTCTGATTGGTGCTAGGAATTCTTCAATGTTTTCAATTAATTCTTTTTTACAAGCTACACAACCTCTAGTACCATTTTTACATTCTTTGCATACAGTTTCTAAATTAGGATTATTTATTAGTTTGTGGTAATAATATACCATACAAACATCAGGATTGGCTTTATCATCTTTTTTGATTTTTTCAGGATCTGTTACTGCTTTCATAATTTTCTCTTTTACAACTTCAGGTGAATCCTTTAAATAAAGAGCATTTCCTAAACTTTTTCCCATTTTCTCTTTTCCATCTAAACCTTTAATTCTAGGAGTTGGACTAAGCATGTGTTCAGGTTCTGTTAAAGTTACACCATAAATAGAATTAAACTTTCTTACAATTTCACGACATTGTTCAATAAGTGGTAATTGATCTTCTCCTACAGGAATTAAAGTTCCACCAAGTGCCGTAATATCAGCTGCTTGACTAATAGGGTAACCAACAAATCCATAAGTAACACTTTCACCGTCATTACCAAATAAAGCTTTTTTTTGAGCTATTTCTGTTTTTACAGTAGGATTACGATAAAGTCTTGCCATCGTAACTAAATTAGAATAAAAAACGGTAAGTTCTGCAATTTCAGGAATCTTAGACTGAATAAATAGATGTGCTTTTTTAGGATCAATTCCAACTGATAATAAATCAATTGTGAGTTCATAAACATTTTTTCTTACTTTTTCTGGATTGTTGAAATTATCTGTCAAAGCTTGCACATCAGCAATTTCAAAAAAACATTCATATTCATCTTGTAGTTTTACCCAATTTCTAGTTGCTCCAAAGTAATGTCCAAAATGTAGATTACCAGTTGGACGAATTCCTGTTAAAATCGTTTTTTTCATAAAATCACTTCCTGTTTATCATTTTAGCATAAAAGTTAAAAAAATAGTACATTTATGTATAAAATGTAAAAATTAAGTAAATGCTATTAGTAAAGGAGGAGATTATGAAAAGAATTAGTAAAGTTTTATTGATGGTTATGGCTTTATTCTTAATTGTCGGTTGTGGTAATATGATGAATACGCCAACTAAGAAAGTAGAAGAATTCTTAAGTAAGTACCAGACACAAGATAAAGATGTCTTAGATCAACTTGATGATGTGATTAAAGAAGCTGGAACGATGAATGATGACCAAAAGGAAACTTATCGTGATTTAATGAAAAAACAGTATCAAAATTTGAGTTATAAAATAAAAGATGAAACTGAAGACGGAGATAATGCTACCGTTCAAGTTGAAATTGAAGTATATGATTATGGTAAAGCTATTAGTGAATCAGAAACTTATTTAACTACCAATCGTGAAGAATTTTTAGATGATGAAAAAAAAGAAGTTGATACTAAAAAATTCTTAGATTATAAAATTGGGAAAATGAAAGATGTTAAAGATAAAGTTACTTACACCATTAATTTTACCCTTTCCAAAGTAGATGGAAATTGGCGTCTTGATAATATCAGTGATGTTGATAGACAAAAACTACACGGCTTATATTATTAATGATAATTTCTTAGATTAGGACTAACTTAGTCCTTTTTTTCATATATTTTTTTAGGACGGTGTTGATATGAAAAAAATAATGATCATAATTCTTTCTTTTGTTATGTTGTTTCCTAATATGGTAATGGGACTTTCTTTGTCTTGTCGTAGTTGTGTATTAATGGATAGTGATTCTGGTAGAGTTTTATATGAAAAAGATAAAGATAATCCGAGATTAATTGCATCAATTACCAAAATTATGACGGCAATACTTGCAATTGAATCTAATAGATTAGAAGAAGAAGTGGTGGTTGGAGAAGAAGTATTAACTATGTATGGCTCTAATATTTACATTGAACTTGGTGAAAAAATGAAACTTTTAGATCTTGTTTATGGGTTGATGCTAAGAAGTGGAAATGATGCGGCAATTGTGATTGCTACTTTTATTGGAGGTACGGAAGAAAATTTCGTAAAAATGATGAATGAGAAAGCAAAAGAAATTGGTATGACTAATACTGTTTTTAATAATTCACATGGTCTAGATGAGGTTACACAAAATAAATCAACAGCTTATGATATGGCACTTTTATCTAGTTATGCTTCTCATAATGAAACTTATATGAAAATTGTTGGAACTAAAAAGTACACTGTTCAAAGTGATAAAAAAAGTTACATTTGGCATAATCGTAATAAATTACTAGGTAGTTATTCTTATGCAACTGGTGGAAAAACAGGATATACTCCTAGTGCTGGAAGGACACTAGTTACGAATGCTAGTCATAATGGATTAAATCTTACTGCTGTTACTTTAAATGATGGAAATGAGTATGTATCTCATGAAATGATGTATGATTATGGCTTTGAAAATTATAAGAAGTATACCATTTTAGATCGCAAAAAGTTTAAAATTGATAATGCTTACTATCCAAATAAAATTTATATTAAGGAAAATTTTAGTTATCCACTTACTGATGTTGAAAAAGAAAATGTTAAGGTATTAGTCAAACTAACCAAACTAGATAAACCAAATAATAATGATGAAGTAGGGGTAGTAATTGTGAAACTAAAGACAGAAGAAATTTTTAGAGAAAAGGTATATGTAAAAGTAAAAGAAGAAGCAAAAAAGGGCTTTTTTAAAAAGATGTGGTCGTGGTTATTTGATTAATAAATTATGGGCTGGATTTATTCTTGTTGGTATTTGTTATAGCTTTTTTACAGGTAGGGTTGATGTTATAAATAAAGAAATTATCGAGTGTGGAGAGACTAGCTTGAATTTATTTTTAAGTATGTTTCCTATGATGATTTTATGGAGTGGGATTATGAATATTGCGAAAAAAGCTGGTATTCTTGATTTCCTTGCTAAAAAAATGAGACCTCTTTTTCGTATTATTTTTCCAGATATTGATGAAAATGATGAAACATTAGGTTATATTGCCTCTAATCTAACCATTAATATGTTAGGAATCCATAATGCATCAACACCTTTTGGTTTAAAAGCTATGAAACTTATGCAGGAAAAAAATAAAGACAAGAAAACGGCTACTAGAAGTATGATTACTTTTTTGGTACTAAATACGAGTGGTGTTACTTTAGTAGCTACTGATATTATTGCTGTTAGAATGATGTATGGTAGTAGTAATCCTACAGATTTAATTATGATAACGATAATTGCGACAATTGTTAATACTACTTTAGCTTTACTAGTAGACCGTATTTTATGGAAGAGGGACAAATACCATGAATATCACTAATATTGGAAATATTTTATTACCCTGTGTTGTGTTTATAATTTTATTAGTAGCCATTATGAAAAAAGTTGATGTTTATGACGAATTTGTTAGTGGTGCTAAGGAAGGCCTTGGTATGGGAATTTCTATTTTTCCTTATTTAATTGGCATGATTTTTGGAATTAACATTTTACTAAAGAGTGAAATTTTACAAAATATTTTTGTTTTTTTTAGACCAGTTTTTGATTTTCTTAGAATACCTATTGAAATATTACCTATGGCAATTATTCGTCCTATTTCTGGTAATGCTAGTTTTGCTGTTATGATTAATGTGATTCAAACATATGGGGTCGATTCTTACCTTGGTAGAATTGTATCTGTAATGCAAGGGGCAACCGATACAACAATTTATGTGATAAGTTTATATTTTGGTAGTATTGGAATTAAAAATATTCGTTATAGTCTAAAGGCTGGATTATTTGCTGATTTGGTTACTTTAATTATGAGTGTTTTATTGGTTAGCTTGGTGTTTGGAAGCTAGCCTTTTTCTTTTTTTTTTGAAAGTTTTTTTCTTTCCTAGAAGTTAGTCATTATTTTTAGAATATACGCTTTTTTCTAAAGGTTAATTCCTGTTTTCAGTGCAAATTTTTGAAATCTATGATATAATCTAATCGATAAAAACGGCGGTGATTAGATGAATAATAATACTAGCATTTGGAAACAAGAAAAGAAAAATACACAAGATGATAGTTTATTTTTAGAAGTAGAAAGTTTTTTTGATAATATTCAAAATAGTGAATATTTGGAGTATCGTGATGGTCAAAGAAATATGGCTTATAGTGTAGTAGATGCTATTAAAAGTAAAAGTGTTTTATTAATTGAAGCTGGGGTAGGAATTGGTAAAAGTTATGCTTATTTAATTCCTATTATTCAGTCAATTAAAGATAATGATGATTTTGAAGGAGCTATTATTGCTACCTCTACTATTGCTTTACAGGAGCAATTAGTACGAGATGTAGAAGCCGTTGGTAAAATGCTTGGCAAAGATGATATTAAAATTAGTTTGGCTAAGGGAAAAAATAATTTTATTTGTATGAAAAGATTACATGATTTTTTAAATACTACAGGAAATAGTCAGTACCAATATATTTTAGACAGAGTTTTAGAAAAAAATTCCATTGATAGAAAAGATTTTGAAGATATTAGTGATAAAATGTGGAGAGATTTTAATGTTCGTGTATGTGCTAGTATGTCATGTCCATATTATGCTGACTGTCAAATTGTTCATGACAGAATTGACTATAAAAAATCTAAAATCATTATTACGAATCAAGATTTTCTAGTTCAAGATTTAAAACATGATGAAGATGAACGTTTATTTTCTCAAGATAAAGTTGTAGTAATTGATGAAGCTCATAACTTGGAAGAAAAAATTCGTAATGCTTATGTTTTTGAAATCGATAAAAGATATATTGAATCTTTAATATACCAGTTATATTATTCTCTAGGAGAAAATGAATTAAATCAATATTTATTTCAAGAAATTGATGTAGAATTAACAGAATTATTTACTAGACTTCGTGCTAGTAGTAAAAATGAAATTCGTAAGGTTAATGATACAATTGATACTTACGAAGAATGTAATCGTGTAAAATTTAATTGTGGAATTAAATTAACAGAAATTATTCTTAAATGTGTTAACTCTTTGCAATTACTTATTCAAGAATTAGAAGAAAAAAGTAGATATGAAAATATTCCTTTAAATAAAGAAAAACTAGAAAATTTAAAAGAAGTTATTAATGTTTTTATCGATGTTACTAAAAAAGATAAAAGTAATAACCTTTATTGGGTAAATTTTGTAGATAGCAAGGGTAATTATGTTAGACTTACTTATGCACCTAAAGATATTAATTTATTGTCTTCTAAAATGTTATCAAAAATTCATGGTGGCGTTGTTTTAACGAGTGCAACTCTAACAACTCAGTCTAAAATGGTAGAGAATGGCTATTCTTATTATGCTAATTCTATGGGATTAAATAAAATTATTGGTAAGCCTGTTACTATGGAATATCCTCAAAACTCACCTTACGATTATTCAGACCATACAATTTTATATTGCCCTCGTGATATTGCTTCCCCTCATCAAAAAGATGAATATTTAAAAGATATTACGGAGCGTATTTGTACTTTAATTGATGCAACAGGTGGCAAAACTTTGGTATTATTTACCTCTAAAAGTAATATGAATTATGTTTATGAAAATATTGGGGTAGAAAACTTTCCTTTTCCTATTTATATTCAAAAAGAAAATGTTAATGTTAAGGCGTTAAAAGAAAATTTTGAAAAGAATGTTTCCTCATGTTTATTTGCAACGGGTTCTTTTTATGAAGGAATTGATATAAAAGGTAGCTCTTTAAGCCAAGTTATTATCGCAAAACTTCCTTTTCCAGTTGTTGATCCGGTGGTAGATTATAAGGCAAATAAATTTAAAGATGGATTCATGGAAGTTTACTTACCAGAGATGATTTCTAAATTAAAGCAAGGGACTGGAAGGGCAATCCGTAGTGAAGATGATACTGCCGTTATTTCAATTTTAGATTCTAGAATTTATGATTATAATACTAATTATGATAATATTATTTTTGAATCTTTACCATTTAAAAATATTACAGATGATATTGACGAAGTGCGTCATTTTATATCTAAGAAAATAAGATAGGAGAAATGTTATGGAACAAAAGATGCGTTTACAAAAAGCAATTGCTAATAGTGGCTACTGTTCTAGAAGAAAAGCAGAAGAAATTATATTAGCTGGAAAGGTTAAAGTAAATGGAGAAACCATTACAGAATTAGGAGTAAAAGTAGGCAAAAAAGATGAAATTATGATAGATGGTAAGTTAACTAGTCAGGAAGAAAAGGTTTACTATTTACTAAATAAGCCTAGGGGAGTAGTAACTACTACAACAGATGATAAAAAGAGAAAGACTGTTATCGATTTAATAGATACCGATAAAAGAATTTATCCTGTTGGAAGACTTGATTATGATACAACTGGTGTTTTAATTCTTACTAATGATGGAGAATTTGCCAATATGATTATGCACCCTAAAAATGAAATTGATAAAGTATATGTTGCCAAAATAGAAGGTATTTTGAAAAAAGATGCAATTATAGCATTAGAAAATGGTGTTACTATAGATGGTGTTACTGTAAATGCTAGTAGAGTAAAAGTAAAGAAAACAGATTTAAAAAGTAATCATTCTTTAGTTGAAATTACGATACATGAAGGAAAAAATCATCAGGTAAAGAAAATGTTTGAAGCAGTTGGATATCATGTTGAAAAATTAAAAAGAGAGCGTCTTGCATTTTTAACAGTAGATGGCCTAAATTCTGGAGAGTATCGTAAATTAAATAATAAAGAAATTAGTAGATTATATGTGTTAGCAAATAAAAATAAACGAGAAAGATATTAGTTTTCTTCCTCGTTTTCTATTAACTCAATCGCACCAGTTGGACAACTTTCAGAAGCATCTTGTACATTCTCAATGTCTTCTTCTTTAATTACTGCTACTTTTTCATTATTATTATCTATTGGATTTATAACTTCAGCTAAGCCATCGTCACCAATTTGAAAAATATTATCAGCAATTACTGTGCAAGCACCACAACCGATACAAGTATCTTTTTTTACTCTTGCTTTCATTTCTTCCTCCTTATATAAATTATAACATGAAAAATTATACCGTAAATAAAAATTTCCGGAAAAACTTTTTCTTTTAATTATTTTATGGTATGATTATGGTAATTATGATAGGGAGTGATAGCATGGTAAGTAGAATGGATAAATATCATTCAGAATCTATTCCAGCAAATCAAAGCCGTTTTCAAAAAAATGAACATTTGTATGAATCTTTATATAATAATAAAGTTGTAACAGAGTTTTCAGAAATTAATAATAACGTACTAGATTTAACGAGTGGTACTTCTAGTAGCTCAAATAGGAGAGAAAATTATCAAAAAAATAAAGCTAGTTTTCCTAATTATAGAGCCGATGTAGTAGAAGAAAAAGTGGCTTTTCCAAATTCTATCGATAAAATTATTGAAGATCCATCAGAAAAAAATTATGATATTAATGATATTTTAAGTGAAGCTAGGAAAAACAGAAGTCTTACTAGTAATGATGAAAAGAAACGCCTAAAGACGGTAGAATATAGTATTTTATCTGATTTGAGCAAAGAAAAATTGGCTGAGTATCGTGAAAATAAAAAGAAAATGTCCAAAGATGAAGAAGAAAATTTGGAGGAGCTAATTCATACCATTACTTCTAATAGCTTAAGAAAAAAAATAGATGATGAATTGCTAAGCGATTTACTTCCAACAGAGGAAGATGAAACTATTATTTCGAAGGAGTTATTAGCAAGTATTGAAGATACAGAAGACATTTCTTTAGAAAAAAATAAGGTTAATGAAGATTCTGATAAAGAGGATTCTGATAAAGAAGATTTTTTAAAAGACACAACTAATGAAATGGAAATAGATCGTTCTTTTTATACAAAATCTATGGATTTATCTAAGGAAGATTTTGAAATAGATGATGACGATAGTGACGATGATTCTTTTTTAGAAGAATCTAAAATGAGTACGACAAAAAAAATATTTCTTGTTTGTTTTATTGTTTTAGTAATTGCAATTGTTGGTTATATTGTTTATAGATTTATTTAATTTTAGGAGGTTTTTTATGATTTCTAGAGTACAGAAAAAAGATATTGTTACCTGTGTATTACTTTCTATTATCACTTGTGGTATTTATACTATTTTTTGGTTTATAAGAATTACTGATGACTGTTCTAAAGCAAGTGGGGACGATTCTATGGATGGTGTTACTAGCTTTTTGCTTTCTCTTATTACTTGTGGTTTTTATACTTGGTACTGGAATTACCAAATGGGTAAGAGAATATTTATGGCTCAGCAAAAACGCAATTTACCAGCTACTGATAATTCAGCAGTTTATTTAATTCTTTCTTTATTAAAATTTGATTTTATTAGTTATATTTTAATTCAAAGTGAACTTAATAGACTTGCAGATTTTGACTATTCAAAGTAGCTTTAAGTATTATTTGTGAGTGCAATGATGAAAAGTATGATTAAAAAGGTATTAATTGTTTTTTGCTTTTCTCTTTTTTTATTTTTAGGCTGGCTATTTGTTTGGTGTTTTGGTAAATACATCCATATTCCTTGCGTATTTCATGAATTTACTGGGCTATTGTGTCCTGGATGTGGAATGACTAGGGCATTTATTGCTATTTCTAATGGTAATTTTTTGCAAGCAATTTATTATAATTTTCTGATAATTTTTTTAATTCCCATTTTTAGTATTTACGCATTTTATAATACATATTCTTTTTTTCAACATAGAAAATTTGTTTCTTTTTCTAGCGTTTATCCTAGAAATTTAACTATATTTTTTCTAATTTTTTGTTTAATGTATGGAATTGTTAGAAATTTCTTTTCCTTTTAAAAAGAAAGAATATAGGAAGTTGTTAAAAGACAAATCTAAGGCACTAATGGTTTAATATAAATTTCATTTTTTGTATAGTGGCAAATAGAATTTAGTTAATTTCTAGGTGCTTTTTTTATTTGAAACATTATTTAGTGGTACTATTTTTTAGGAATTGTTTATGTTTTCTACTTTTTTTTCTATTACATAAGATTAATGTAGGAGAAGGTAGGTATGAAACAGAGGATTCATTTAAAGAAAAAAAGAAGAAAGATTAGTAAGAAAAAGTTTTTATTTGTGACCATGTTATTTAGTGCTTTGGGTGTTATTCTATCTTTAAATTATATTAACAAACGATTTACTCCTATTTTGGTTGAAACAGCTGAACTTGAAATAGGCAAGTTTTCTACAATCGTTATAAATAAGGCAATTGCTCAGGTGCTAGAAGACAAAATTAATACTGATAATTTATTCGATACCATTATAGATAATAACGGTCAAATTCAAACAATTGACTTTAATCCTATTATTGTTAACCAAGTCTTAAATATTGCTACTAGTGTTGTTCAGAATAATTTAAAGTTATTAGAGGAGGGTAACTTAGATACTATAGGAATTTATGATATGGATTTACCTGAAGATAGAATTAATGATTTGAAGAAAGGAATAATTGCTAAAATTCCTATTGGCGTTATCACTAAAAATTCCTTGTTAGCAAATATAGGTCCTGAAATTCCCATTCGCCTACATTATGTTGGAGATGTGAATAGTAACATTACTACTGAAATTACCCCTTATGGAATTAATAATGCTTTAGTTAAAATTGGAGTAAAACTAGAGATGACAGCACAAATTATTCTTCCTTTTTTAACTGACAAGATGGTTTTGAACTGTGATATACCTCTTGCAATTAAAATGATACAAGGAACTGTACCAAATTATTATGGAAGTGGTTTAGTGAAAGATTCTTCTCTTTACTCGATTCCTTTAGATAAGTAATGACATATTTTTATATTTATTCCCTCTTTCTAATCAAAAAAAACAATTTTTTGTTTAAAAAAGGAACAATTTTTTGTTTAAATTATTTAAAATAAGTGTATAATATATATGACACATGAATTTATAGTTTCTTTTGATCCATAGGCTATATTAACATATCATGTGTCTTTTATTTGTGATTTTGATGACTTTTCGTTAGAAATTTGGTACACTGCTATTATCAAAGCAAGATTGGAGAAAAGGATACATGAAGAATATAGTTTTAAATGATTGTCATTATGAAGTAATAGAAAATTATAAAAATGTTTTTAATTTAGAAGAGTTAACTGATAAATTTACGGATTATTTTGAAACCTTTGATTATGTTCTAGGAGATTATTCATATGGTAAGTTAAGATTAAAAGGTTTTTATAACAAAAATAATAAGGAATTGCAGGAATACAATGATTATGATAAAGTTCATGAATATTTGAAAGAGTATTGTAGTTATAATTGTGGTTATTATGTAATAAAAAAGTTATAAAAAAACACTAAAACACTTGAATTTATTGGGAAATATGTGCTACAATTAGCTTAGATAATAAAGGGAGGATAAGTTATGGCAAATAAAGATAAAGAAGAAAAAAAAGTTCTTTCTATTATTAAAGAAGATGGAACAAAAGAAGAAGTAGAATTATTAATTTGTTTTACATTTAATGATACCAAAAAAGAATACGTAGTTTATACAAGAAATGAAAAAGATGAAAATGGTAATGTGACTGTTTATATTTCTAGTGTGGATAGAAGTGGTGAAATTCCTAAAATGGGCGCAATAGAAAGTGATGAGGAATGGTCAAAGATTAAAGATGTTTTAAGAGAATTATCAAAAAATGACTAGAAGGGTGATAAAATGGAAAATGTACTAAATATTACACAAGATGAAATGAATACTGTAATAGATAATGAGCCACAGATGCCTAGTTCAAAAATAAAACTTAGAAGTATGAGTCTTGCTAATTCAAAGAAACATATTAAAAATGTTCCTCATTTTTCAAGAAAGCAATTGAAAGATAATGATAAAGAAATTGTAAAAGAGAAAGAAGATAGTATTGTTTCTTTTTCAACTGCTACAAAAGTAGAAGGCAATGAGGAAAAGAGTAGTGTTTTAACTTCAGTTCAAAATAAAATTATTCCATTTCCAAGTATGAAGCTGGAAATGGTTTCAGGAAGTGCTAAACCAATTAATGTAAAAGAAGATAAAGAAAAGAATATTCAAAATCATGCAACTGCTTTAGTAATGGAAGCAATAGAAAAAGAAAAAACACAAGAACAATCTACAATTGTTAGTGAACATCCAGATACCACTGTTAATGAAACAGTAGTTAATCATGATAATATTGTTTCTGAAAATGTTAGTGATACTAATAATAGCTTGCCTTCTACTGATTCCAATGTTTCTGTAGAAGAAAAAACTATTATTAATATTGATGATTATATTGCTAAATTAGGTAATGAGACAGAATCAATTAAAAATATTAAAGAGCAGGCAAGATTAGCACAAGAAGAAGCTGATGCATCTGATTTAAATTTAAATAAGATTAGTGTAGAAGCTAGTGAACTTGAAAAACAAGAGGCAGAAGCCAAAAAAAGAGATTTGGAATTAGACAAGTTATTAGTTGCAGCTTATGAAAGTCAATCTAATACATTAGTTAATGCTCGTAAAGATTATGAAGATACTATTAAATCTGCTAATATTAGACGCCAGGAAAATGAAAATAAAATTTTACAATTCCAAGCTAAAATGGATAGTAGTCGTAGTAATATTACGAACTTTAACGAAAGTATTGCTAGAAAGCAAGCAATTTTAGATGCTTTACAAAATACTAATGCTTCTGGTAATGCTGCAGTTTCAGAAATTTCAAATGAAGAGGAAAAAGTTAAAAGGATTGCGTAGTTTATATTATTGATATTTAAATCAAAAAGCACTAATATTTTTAGTGCTTTTTTCATATTTTATTATAGGTAGATAATATGAAAAATTTTATTAATTATTATTACGGATTTTATATTAACAATATATATTTCAGTAATAACAAGTATTTTTTTCAAATTGGTAATGAAAAATATATGCTTCAGACCTGTGAAAATCCTACTATAATTTCCTACTGTAATGAAATTAATTATCAGTTAAATCAATATTATTATTTTTTTTCATTTGTTTTAAATAAAGATAATAACTATATTACATTAATTGAAAATAAGCCATATTTATTGTTAAAGTTAAACAATATGATTAATAGTAAAATTAGTATTTTTGATATTAAAAATGATTATTTTATTGATGTACATGGTAAAATTTCAAATTTAAATCGTTTCCCATGGACGAGATTATGGGAAAATAAAATTGATTATTTTGAAAGAATACTGTTTTCAAAGAAGGAGAGTTATAAAAAAATATACCCAATATTTCATTATTTTATTGGTATTGCTGAGAATGCCTTATTGTATTTAAAACAGACTATTCAGGAAGAAGAACAGGAAGATAGTGACAGGGTTGTGATTTCTCATAGTAGAATTACTATTGATTATGAGTTGTATGATTATTATAATCCTGTGAATATTATTATTGATCATAGTAGTAGAGATATTAGTGAGTATATTAAATCAATGTTTTTGCACAGAGTTTGGGACTTAGATATTTTAAATCAGTATTTAGACAGAAATTATTTTTCTAGATATGGTATTAGAATGATTTTTGCTAGAATTCTTTTTCCAAGTTTTTTCTTCGATGATTTAGAAAATATGATACTTCATAGTTCTGATATTAATGTTTTGCTTTTAGAAAGCAGAGCAGAGGAATTTGAAAATTTTATTAGAGAAATTGGCACTTTTTTCATGAATAAATATGATATTCCTATGTTATCTTGGATAATAAAAGAAACATAAACTATATTTCACTGTCGTTTATGTTTCTTACTTCAATTACCTCAGGAATTTCACTAGTAATTGCCATTTCTATACTGTCTTTTAATGTTAAATCAATCATTGGGCAATCTTGACAATGTCCCATCATTTTTACATAGACAATGCCGTCTTCATATTTTATATATTCAATATTTCCACCATCACTAATTAGAAAAGGTCTTATTTTATCTATGATTTCAATAATTTTTTTTTCTGTTTCTTTCATAATATCACCAAAAACATTATAAGATTATTTTAATTTTATTTCAACATAAGTTGAATAAAAAAATTAATTTTGTTATAATATAGCATAGTTATATAAATGAGGTGCTTTATGTTAAAATACGAAAAAGGTAAAATTGTAACTGGGCAAGTTACTGGTATTGAAAAATATGGAATATTTGTAAGCTTAGATGAGTTTTATAGTGGATTAATACATATTTCCGAAATATCTGATGGCTTTGTTAAAAATACAGGAGATTATGTTGATATTGGTGATACTATACATGCCAGAATTGTAGAGGTTGATTCTGAAACATATCATGTGAAACTTAGTATTAAAAATTTAAATTATAAAATAAATAAATATCCTAGAAAGAAATTAAAAGAAGTTTCTAGAGGATTTGACCCATTAGAAGAAAATTTATCTGGGTGGATTTCTGACAAGTTAGATGAAATTAATGCAAAGAGTGAAAAATTTTAGTAATCTAGTTACTTTAAATATATTGAATATTCTAATTTTGGGGCTTGCTTGCACACTTTAATTTTAAAATTTATAAAAAAATAAAAAAAAGCAATTATTTGTATTGACAAATATATTTCAAAATGATATATTTGATACTGTCAAGTCGTTATGTTCGTTGGCAATTATATTTCGGGCGATTAGCTCAGTTGGTTAGAGCACCTGCCTTACAAGCAGGGGGTCATAGGTTCGAGTCCTATATCGCCCACCATTTATGTGCCGAAATAGCTCAATTGGTAGAGCAATTGATTTGTAATCAATAGGTTACGGGTTCGATTCCTGTTTTCGGCACCATTATTTTGGAGAGGTAGCGAAGTGGCTAAACGCGGCAGACTGTAAATCTGTTCCTAACGGTTCGATGGTTCGAATCCATCTCTCTCCACCACTAGATTGCCTCGTAGCCAAGTGGTAAGGCATCAGACTTTGACTCTGACATGCGCTAGTTCGAATCTAGCCGAGGCAGCCATTTATATTAGTTATTATTTGTTCCGTTAGCTCAGCCGGTAGAGCATCTGACTTTTAATCAGAGGGTCTGGAGTTCGAATCTCCAACGGGACACCATTATGTGCCTGAGTGGCGGAATAGGTAGACGCACAGGACTTAAAATCCTGCGAGCTTCAACACTCGTGTCGGTTCAAGTCCGACCTTAGGCACCAACGGAGGAATACCCAAGTCTGGTTGAAGGGACCGGTCTTGAAAACCGGGAGGTCGTGCAAGCGGCGCAGGGGTTCGAATCCCTTTTCCTCCGCCACAATATCGCGGGATAGAGCAGCCAGGTAGCTCGTTGGGCTCATAACCCAGAGGTCGTAGGTTCAAATCCTGCTCCCGCAACCATATTGGTCTCATGGTGCAGCTGGTTAACACGTCTGCCTGTCACGCAGAAGATCGCGGGTCCGAGTCCCGTTGAGACCGCCATATTTGGCTTCATAGCTCAGTCGGTAGAGCAGAGGACTGAAAATCCTCGTGTCGCTGGTTCGATTCCCGCTGGAGCCACCAATTTTTAATATTTGACCGGTTAAATGGGTCATGCGCTCGTAGCTCAGCTGGATAGAGTGTTTGGCTACGAACCAAAAGGTCAGGGGTTCGAATCCCTTCGAGCGCACCATATCGGGAAGTGGCTCAACTTGGTAGAGCACTTGGTTTGGGACCAAGGGGTTGCAGGTTCAAATCCTGTCTTCCCGACCATTAGGTTATAAAAAGTCTTATTTATAAGGCTTTTTTTCTTTTTACCCCTTGGTCTTTAACTATAACCGGTTCTCTAATCAATTTTTATTTTATCAAAAAGTCTATTTATATCACATTCATCTATCGAAAAGCTAGTTCCATGATCATATATTTGTCCAAATCGTTTGCCTGACTTATATATTCCGATACGAAATGTAATACGGATCATTCCATTTTCTAAGAGTAGCAAGAATTGTTCAAAGTCTTTTAATTCATAGCAGTTGATTTTAGTATACTTATAATATGAAATGTTATGTTCCAATCTTCTAACAGCATATACAATAGCTAAATACTTTAACTTTCTTTCTAATTTTTCTTTTAGCATTTCAAAAGACCATGTTGTTAGTTCATCTATGATATTGTGTTTTAAATCATAAACTCTTAATACAACTTTCTCATTTTTTCTATCTACATATATAGAAAAATAATTATTATTAAGTTTTTTCTTTCTATTTCCATATAGTGATAAATTAAAGACCTTGAATTCTGGATAATTACTATCTGGATATCCATATTCACGAACAATTCTTTTAATTTCAAATAAATAACTATCTGGTACTGCAGTAAATAAAGTAATATAGCTTTCTTTTGCGGAATATTTTGTCTTTATTTCTATTCCTTGATAATCTGGTAATTCAAAATTTTCTCTTTCTTTTCCTAGGATTGCTTCCAGTGTAATACCAGCATCACCAAATCCTTTACTTTTTCCTTCAACCCATTTATTAGTAATGGCTTTATTTTTTAATTCCTGAAATATACTTATTTTTGTCATAATATTCACTCCCTCTATTATATTATTTATAAAAAATTAAACTTTACTTCAAAAATCTGAAATTTTCTTAATTTTTTTATCATTTTTGTATAATTTAATTATGTAGTGCAATATTATGAAAGATTTTGTTTTTCCATTATTGAATTTATTTTACCAAAATAAAAGCGCTTTACTTTGGAGAATAGATAAAAATTCCTATCATGTTTGGATTCTGAAATTATCCCTTAACAAACTAGGATTGAAGCCGTTATCACATATTATAATAGGTTTATTTAGAAATTTCCAACAATTGAAAATTTTGCTAATTGCCATTTAGATATGTTATTGTCATGCCTATAGTCAAAAGGCCTTCTTATCACTATCAGTTAAGTTATCGAAAAAGGAAAAATCGAAGGAAAATTATACAACTTTATTATTTATCTATAAAGATTTAATAGCAATTTCAAAAAGAGATAAATAAAGATTACTTTCTGGATGTGGCAATTTTCAAATATTTCTTCATATATTATATTTTTGAAAAGTAGTACTAGCTAACTGAATTTTCATGTGCTACTTTTGATGAGTTGGAAAATGATTATGCTATGCCAATTGCATTCAAGCGTTTGAAAGCTGAAATTGAAACAAAATTTAATCGTTAATTAATCATTAATTAGTTCTTTTTATACTCAAATTTATAATTTGTCGTAGTTTTGCATACAATTTTATAAAGTATATGTTAATTGGAGGAATAAATAGTGAAAAAGCCGATTATTGGAATAGTAGGAAGAAGTTATTTGCTAGAAAATCAGCCTGTAATACAGCTAAACGAAGAATATCGAATAGCCATAGTAAAGGCTGGAGGAATTCCTATAGAAATCATTCCTAATGATACTTTCTACTATGGAATTTCACAGTCTAATATAGGACATCATTTAACTGATGATGAAAAGAACGACTTATCTTTAATTTTAGAAAAATGTGATGGCATTCTTATGCCAGGTGGGTATTGTTGGTATGATTTTGATGAATATATTTGTGCCTATGCTTTAAAAAATAATATTCCTATTTTAGGTATTTGCTTGGGTATGCAAATATTAGGGAGCATAGATGTTTTTGATATTGATGGAAATCATGATTTTACCGTAAAAAACGATACAAATATTAGTCATTGCCAAATTGATAAAAAATATGTTCATGATTGTTTTATTATGCCTGGCATTTTATATCAAATTTTAAATACAGATAAAATAACAGTAAATAGTAGACATAATTATCATATTACGCCTAAACCTTATTTTCATATAGAAGCATATTCTGAAGATGGCTTAATCGAGGCAATTAGTATTCCAAACTGTAAATTTGCTCTTGGTGTTCAATGGCACCCTGAAAGTATGATTAGCTATGATTATTCTATGGGGAAAATATTCGAAGCTTTCGTTATTGCATCAAAAAGTAAATAAATTTAGAATAATTATTTTTGCAGATATAGTTCTAAAATGAGTTTGTGTTTGAAAAAATTATTTTGATTTAATATTTTTATATGATAATATATTTTCGATATAATTTAGTTTCTTCTTAAAGTTTCAATTGCAGAGAAATTTAAAATCTTTAAAATTCAAAAGGATGCAAAATTGTTAATTAGTGATATAAAATTACTAATCAACCACAAAAATTTGAATAAGCTCAAATGTAAAAGTAAATGCAACTTTGAATAAGTAAATGCAATCAATTAGAAGTATAAATGTAAATAAAAGGGAAAATGTTAAAAAAACAGTAGACATTTTCTCTTTTTTGACTAAAATATTGGATTAAGTGGTGAAAAAAGTCAAAAAAATCACGACCTTCCTCAAATTAGCATTTTAAAAATTTTTTTGAATTTCAAAATGCAATGGAATGATTATTAAGATAATGATAGTACTTGTGCCTACCGGCAGTATTACTTTCTTTTACGCAAAAGAAAGTAATGAAAGAAACCGGCAAGGAAATATTTCTAACTTTCTTGAAAGAAAGTTAATAAGAACTTTTTACTAAATCTATTTGAAAATATTTTTTGATAATGTAATATCATTAGCGTCAATTTCAAATATTTCAAAATAAGAAGAAGTATTTTCACCATACAAAAAATTAAATATTTTTATAGGTTTATTATTGTTTAATTTTTTTCTAGAATATGAATTAATATGAGACATCATAAGAGAAATATCTTTTTGTGAGTAATCATCAAATGATTCACCTTTTTTGAAAATTTTACGAATCATTTCGTGGTTAACTTCACAAGAACCTTTTTGGTCTGGGCGGCCAGGTTCACAATAAAAGATTTTGGCTCTTTGATTCCCATTATTATCATATTCTATTTTTTTAGGATTTGAGAATTCTGAACCATTATCAGTTAAAATAATAGGAAATAACTTTCTAAATAATTCTAAACCAATTTTTTTTGAATATCGTTGAAGATATCTATGACAGACTGTGAATCGTTATTGTTTCTGATAAAAGCTAGCATAAATGAAGAAGATACGAAATGTAATGTTAATAATACTTTTCCACCTTTTTCTCCTTCACAGAATCCATTTCAACTATTGCTGTATCTGGATTTTCTTGTATGTATTTTAAATAGTCGGAATACCTTCTTCCATTTAAACATTCTTTATCAACTTTATAAGTTGTTTTTTGCTTTTTTCTATTTCTATATCTTACTTTTCTTGGTAAATCAATATTTCTTATTCTAAGTAATCCACTGTCTATTAAATTATAGATTTCTTTTTCACTACACATTAATAAATCTTTATTATTTGTATAGATGTGATGAATGGATTGCTTTTTTTCTATGATTAGTGGGTATAGTATTTCTTCAATATGATTTAATTCATTTTCAGTATAAGTTATACCTTTTCTTGATTCTATTAAATTATCAGAATATTCATTTTGTGCATATTCTGATCTATATATTTTCTTGGCTAAGGTACAAGAACTTTTATATTTACACCCATTACATACATAAGGTGGTTTTAATAGTTTGTTGCAAGTCTCTTCTTTGAATTCACTACAATATTTGATACTACAGTTTTTCCTCTATTTGGACAATTTTTTCTCAATAGACAATTATTGAATGCTCTACCTATCGCTCCTATATTTACTGTTACATAATGATTTTTTATTTCTCTTGAAACAGTAGTACAATTTTTATCTATTGATTTAGCTATTTCTTTAAATGATTTTCTTTCCATTAATCCTTTCTCAATATTTAATCTGTCTTCAAATGATAAATGCTTATTTTTCATAATTAAAACTCCTTTCGAATTTATAATTCAAGCACTATCAGTTGACATATTATAGTAATTTGTAAGAGTTATTGCAACTTTTTAATTTGCAGAAGTTACTGCAACTATCTATCATTATTTCGGTTGCATTTACTTTTACAATTGAAAAAAATTTGAATAATTTGAAATATTTTAAAATAAGTATTGACTTTTTTTAAATGCTAGGGTATTATTAAATCACTGATGCAGTTTGTATGCCTATTAAAACTGTATTAAGTGATAATATGGGGCATTAGCTCAGCTGGGAGAGCGCCACGTTTGCACCGTGGAGGTCAACGGTTCGATCCCGTTATGCTCCACCATATTTGAATTAGATCTGGACTTATAGTTCGGATTTTTTTAATTTTAATCTATAATATAAAATGAAGGAAGGTATTTTAATGAAAATTGCTTTAATTAATGAAAATAGTCAAGCTGATAAAAATCAAGTTATTTTTAATGCTCTTAATCAAGTATGTCAAGAAAAGAAGTATGAATTATATAATTTAGGCATGACCTCTAGTAGTGACCCTAATCTTACTTATGTCCAAAATGGTTTAATGGCAGCAATTTTACTAAATAGTAAAGCTGTTGATTTTGTAGTAACAGGCTGTGGAACAGGTGAAGGGGCTATGCTTGCCTTAAATAGTTTTCCCAATGTAGAATGTGGTTTAATTAACGATGCAACAGATGCTTATTTATTTAGTCAAATTAATGCCGGTAATGCTATTAGTATTCCTTTTGCAAAAGGTTTTGGTTGGGGAAGTGAATTAACTCTTACTTATCTCTTTGAAAAATTATTTGCTAATAGTTTTGGTGGTGGTTATCCTGTTGAGAGAAGAGAAAAAGAACAAGAGAATAAGAAAATTTTAGATAATATCAAAAAAATTACGCATAAAGATATGATGACTGTATTAAAAGAGGTTGATTATGATTTCTTAGTACAAACAATTAATCGTGATAATTTTCTTTCCTTCTTTTTAAAGGAAGCACCAAGCTCTGATATAAAAAATTATATTGAAAAAGTCGTAAAAGATATTCAGTAATGATTGAATTTTGATTGGAACTATGTTAAGATTTATAGTGTTATTGCCCCATAGCCAAGCGGTAAGGCAGTAGACTCTGAATCTATTATGCGTTAGTTCGAATCTAACTGGGGCAGCCAATATGTAATAAATCCTTAAATAATAAGGATTTTATTTTTTGAAAGTTTGAGTTTTGGTAAAGTTTTATAAATTTATTGAAATTATTGACTAAAAATACTGTCCTTAATAAACAATAAAAACTTTTTAAAACTATTTGTATTTATAGTTAAGATTAATGATTAGAAAAATATTGGACCCAAATTGAAAGAGATTGTATATTTTTTAAAAATATTATAAAATATAAACAGAAAAGGAATGTGATATCATGACGAATAAAGAATTAGCAGAGTTAATGTTTCCTAATGTAAAACATGATGTTGATTATTATGAAGCATTATACCCTGAAAGAAATTTACCTGAAGGAGCAGTTGTATCTCGTTTTGCACCTAGTCCAACTGGATTTGTACACATGGGAAGTTTATTATCAGCTTTTATTGCTAGCAAAGTTCCAAAAGAAACAAATGGTGTTTTTTACTTAAGAATAGAAGATACTGATGGCAAGCGTAGTGTTGAAAATGGTGTTCAAGGTATTATTGATGATTTAAATAATTTTGATATAAAAATCGATGAAGGTGTTGTATCAGAAACAGAACAAATTGGTAAATATGGTCCATACATTCAAAGTGAAAGAAAAGAAATTTATGATACTTATGCTAAACATTTAGTAGAAGAAGGCCTTGCTTATCCATGTTTTTGTACTCAAGAAGAAATTGACGAAACTAGAAAAATGCAGGAATTAAATAAAGAAAGAATAGGTATCTATGGTAGCTATGCAAAATGTCGTTTCTTAACCAATGAAGAGCGTGCTGAAAAAATAAAGAATGGTGTTCCTTATATTATTCGATTAAAGTCACCAGGTAATTTTAATAAGAAAATTGTATTAAATGATTTAGTACGCGGAAAAATTGAATTTCCGGAAAATGATATGGATATCGTTTTAATTAAGAGTGATGGATTACCTTTATACCATTTTGCCCATGTTATTGATGATCATTTAATGCGTACTACTCATGTTTTAAGAGGAGAAGAATGGATTTCATCAACTCCAGTTCATCTACAATTATTCCAAGTACTAGGTTTTAAAACTCCAAAATATGCTCACTTAGGTGTAGTTATGAAAATTGATGAAGATGGAACAAGGCGTAAACTTTCTAAAAGAAAGGATCCTGAAGCTGCAGTTAGCTATTATCATCAAAAAGGTATTCCAGTAGAAGCAGTAAAACTTTATCTAATGACTATTGCTAATTCTAATTTTGAAGGTTGGTGGGATCAAAATCCGACACTTGGAATCGATGATTTTAAATTTGATTTTAAGAAGATGAGTGTTAGTGGTTCTTTATTTGATTTAGAAAAGTTATTAAATATCTCCAAAAGCTATATCAGTAGATTAAAAGCTAGTGAAGTATATGAAAAAGCTCTTACTTGGGCTAAAGAATTTGATACAGAATTTGCTACTATTTTAGAAAAATACAAAGATTATTCTATTTCTATTTTAAATATTGAAAGAGAACAGAAAAAGCCTCGTAAAGACTTTGAATCATTTTCATCTATTAAAAGTAATATTTGGTATATGTATGATGAGTATTTTAATAATGATGTAACATACAATTTTGGTAAAATCACAGATAAGGAAGAAGTTAAAACAATTTTAAAAACATACATTGAAAAATACTATGATGCTGCTGATGATAAGGACACATGGTTTCATAAAATTAAGGATTTAACAGAAGAATTAGGATATTGTGCTGATATGAAAGCTTATAGGGAAAATCCAGATATGTATAAGGGCAGCGTTGCTGATGTTTCTACTGTTATTCGTGTTGCAGCTACTACCAGCTCTATGACACCTGATTTATATGAAATACTAAAACTATTAGGAAAAGATAGAATTATTAGTAGATTTTATAGGTTTATGTAAAATGATTAACGAGAATAGAAGTTTATTTCTATTCTTTTCTTTTAAAACAGCAAAAAAAATTATATAATATTACTAGAAAAGGATTTGATACTATGGAACTAAATAAAAAGAATATGCAACAATTAATGATTCTAATTTCTTTTGGCATCGGACTTTTTTGGATTCTTAGTAATTTAGAATCAGTTTTGGGATTTCTTTCTCATTTTATTCATTTACTGCTTCCTTTTATCATAGGTGCCATAATTGCTTTTATTTTAAATATTCCAATGACAAAAATTGAATCATTTATAAAAGGTAAACTTAAAAATAAAAATACTAAACTTCCAATTAGAACCATTTCTATTACTTTATCACTAGTTTTCTTTCTTGCTTTTATCTTATTAATCTGCTTTTTATTAATACCAGAATTAATTGACAATATTCAATTGCTGATTAAAAATATTCCTCATTTTTTTGAGAATATTCAAACTTGGATTTTAAATCTAGCAGGAAATTATCCAGAAATACAGACTAAAATTCAAGAAGTGTTTAAAGATACTACAAATGTTAATAATATTATGATAAATGTTTTAAATTATATCATTAATGGTTCCATAAATTTTATTACTTCCTTAATTTCTAGTTTATTTACTATTTTTACGGCTATTGTATTTGCTGTCTATATGCTTAGTCAAAAGGAATATTTGCATCGTGGAGTTACCAAAATGATGTATGCTTATTTGAAGAAAGATCATGTAGAAAAAATTACAGACATTGCTTCTTTATCAAATCGTACTTTTTCGAAGTTTATATCTGGACAGTGTGTAGAAGCTTTTATTTTAGGAACTATTTTCTTTGTTGTTTTAACACTTCTTCGTTTTCCATATGCTTTAATTATTTCAGTAATAACTACAGTTACAGCATTAATTCCAATGTTTGGAGCTATGATAGCTATGATTATAGGTGCGTTATTAATAGCTGTTACTAATCCACTTGAAGCTGTTCTATTTATTATTGTTTTCCAAGTAATTCAACAAATAGAAAATAATTTTATTTACCCTAAAGTAGTTGGAAAGTCAGTTGGTCTTGCTTCTATGTGGACATTAATGGCCGTTATTTTAGGTGGAAGTATGTTTGGAATTGTAGGAATGATAATAGGGCTTCCACTGGCATCTATCTTATATGCAATTTTAAGAAAAGTAACTAACGATAGATTGAATAAGAAGAAAATTAAAATATAGTTGTAAATTGTAGAGAGGTTTGTATGAAAAAGAAAAGAATCATGATTTTAGTTAGTGTAATCATTTTATTTATGATTGGAGTAGTAAGTTTAGTTTTATTTTTAAAGAAAGATAAAAAAACAGCAAGTGATATGGAAAAATTTAGTGCTGAATATCATGAAGTAGCTAAGAATAATGTATTTGTATATCGTAATATTGATGAAATTATTAATATTTTGGAAAAGGGAACTGGTATTGTGTATTTAGGATTTCCTGAATGTAAATGGTGTCAGAGATATACTAAATATTTGAATGAAGTAGCTATGGACATGGGTATTAGTAAAATATACTACTATAATATTCGTGAAGATAGAAAGCTAAATACTGAAAATTATCAGAAAATTGTATCGATTTTAGAAAATTATTTACAAAATGATGAAGAAGGTAATAAACGCATTTATGTACCAAGTGTCATTGCTTTAAAAAAGGGAGAAATCGTTGGTTTTGATGATGAAACAGCTTGGGATACAAAAGGATTTGAAACACCAGATGAGTATTGGAATACAGATGAAGTTAATGACTTAAAAGAAAAATTAGAAAAAATGATAGCAGACACTGGTAGCAATATCTGCACAGAATGTAATTAACAATATTAAATATAATAATAGGAGTTTTTATGACTTTAGAAGAAGAATTTAGATTATTAGTTAGTGGCTATTATGGAGTTTCAGAAATAGATGAATATACATCAAAAGTATATGTTTTAAAAGATATAGAAGATTATATTCGTAGTTTTATACAACTTTATCCAATACCAATAGATTATTACAAAATAGCAGATGAACTTGAAAAATTACCTTTAAAGACAAAACTACAAGATGCCTTACTTATATTGCCTAAGGTTAAGGGTTCTATGGAGTTGGCATTATTAATTAGAGCTCGCCTCAATGAAATGAAAAAGTAGTAAATTTTTAAATTACAAAAAATATTCATAAATGATTGCCTTTTTGATTTAAGTTATGTTACACTATAAAAGTCATTAGGTTGACTTTTGGTCTGTTGGTGAAGTGGCTTAACACACCACCCTCTCAAGGTGGCATTCTCGGGTTCGAATCCCGTACAGATCACCATTTGATACTAAACTAGGTTGATGCCTAGTTTTTTTCTTTCTTTGTTTGTTTTTTGATGATATAATAATAAAGTGGTGATAGAAGTGTTACAAGACATTGTTTATATGATAATAAGACCTAGTGGTGAAGTGATGGAAATATCATGCAATAATAAATATGTAAATCATTATCAGTATTTACAAGATTTTTCTAAACGAAATCCTTATTTAATACGAAACTCTTTTGGTTTAACCTTTTCTAGAGATGATGATACTTCTAAATTTTTCTTTTTTAATATGCTAATTCAAGATGGAAATATTATTTATGAAAATCATAAGCTATTTTCTAATGACAGTATAAGCTCTGCTCAATTTTATTTACCTGTTAAAACAACACTTATACAAAAAGAAATTCTAACTGCTTATCAAGAAGAAATTGATAAAATCAAATGTATTTTCTTGGAAAAATATAATGAAGAAACAGAAAGTTTTTATTCTTTATATGAAAATATTGATGATTTAAAACAAGGTAGTAAACTTTTAATGCACTATGTAGATGAAAGCTTAAAAGGTGAAAATTCTATGGGAGGAAGATAGTTGAAAATAATTATTTTTCATAGATATAATGCCTAAAACAAAGTGAAAGGAATGAAATTTAATATGAAAATTTTATTATATGCGGAAGGTTTAAAAACAATAGGAAAGAGTGGCTTAGGTAAAGCAATTCAACACCAAATGAAAGCGTTGGAAGATGAAAATATTGATTATACCTTAAATCCTAAAGATGATTATGATATTTTACATATCAATACTTGGTTTCTAAAATCTTATTTTATGGCTAAGCGTGCGAAAAGAAAGGGCAAAAAGATTGTTTACCATGCTCATTCTACAGAAGAAGATTATAAAAATGGGTTTATTTTAGCAAAACAAACTTCTAAACTTATTAAATGGTGGCTGATTAAGTGTTATTCACTTGGTGATGTCATTATTACGCCTACTATCTATTCTAAAAACTTATTAGAAGGGTATAAGGGATTAGAAAATAAAAAGATATATGCTATATCAAATGGAGTAGAATTAGACTTTTTTATAAAGAATAAAAAATATGGAGAAGAATTTAGAAAAAAATATGGATATACTGAAAATGACAAGGTTATTGTAGGAATTGGTTTATATATTGAACGAAAAGGTATTGTTGATTTTGTAGAACTTGCTAAAAGAATGCCTGAATATAAATTTATTTGGTTTGGTTACAGTCCTTTAGCAGTAGCAACCGAACCAGTTAGAAAAGCTGTAAATACAAAATTAGATAACTTAACTTTTGCTGGATATGTAGAAAGAGATATGATTAGAGCAGCTTTAAATGGGTGCAACTTATACTTATTTCCAACTTTTGAAGAAACGGAAGGAATTCCTATTATTGAAGCAATATCTTGTGGTACAGATGCTATTATTCGTGATATTCCTATCTTTGATGGTTGGCTAGAAGATGGAAAAAATGTCTATAAAGCAAAAGATGTTGATGATTTTGAATTTAAAATTAAAGAATTTATGAGTGGCAAATTAAAAAGTGTTAGTAAAAATGCTTATCCAGTAGCTATTGAAAGAGATCAAAAAAATATTGGAAAGCAGTTAAAAAGTGTTTACGAAGAAGTACTAAAACAAAAATAGGTTCTATGTCAAGTAGTGTTGGTGGAACCAAAAACTAATGATAATAGAATTGCT
>OGDF01001899.1_pt1 | contig 29688 bp, 37 predicted proteins | sample 1570141 | NCBI WGS metagenome assembly OGDF01 (sample SAMEA4370581, study PRJEB24528) | human gut metagenome | reverse complement strand
GTGCTGGATGCCGTGCCCTGCAGCACCTGCAGACTGGCGGCTCTGGCACCGGCATCATAGCGCATGACAATACGGTCGATGCGGGGGAGAGATGGGTCGGCCAGCGGCATGGTCAGGGTGTCGCTCTCCCGCTTGGTGATGGAGTAGCCGGTGAAGCGGCTGGGGTGCACCCAGCCACGGCCCGCCCCCACGGTGACCTTCAGCCCGCCTGCGGCTGTCACCGGGAAGTCCTCATCTCCGCTGAACACGCCGCTGGCGAGGCCCGCAAGGTAGGCCGCCACATCTGCGGCATCGAAGTCGTAGTCGTTGGCGGGATATAAAACGATTTTGCTCAAAAGATCATCTCCTTACAGCTTGCGCCAGACCGGCGTACCCAGCCGCACGGTGCGGGTGGTGCTGTCGCTCTGGCTTTGGGTGATGACATCGGCCACCCGGACGGTGGCCTTGTAGCCCAGCTCCGGGATGGTGCAAAAGGCCACGTCACCAGGGGAGAGCCCTTCGGCATCGATGGTCAGCTCGATGCTTCCGGTGCGGAGCTGTTCCAGCAGTTTATTCGTACCCCGGGCCATGAGCCGCTCGAGGTAGGCTTGGCTTTTGGTGGTCTCGCCCTTTTCCTCGTCCGGCTGCACGTCCCGGGCATCCACATACAGCTCCCGCCGGTCGGCCCCGGTGGCATCCGTCAGGCCCACGGTGACGGTGGCGCGGTTCTCGCCCTCGCCAGCACCCTGCACCACGGCCACGTTGGCGTAGTCGGAGTCCCCGAAGGCCCACGCGGCCTGCTGCAGGTTGCCCCACTTGGTGGAAAAACGGCGGTTTGGGTCAGCGGTGGGCCGGTAGACCTCAAACAGCAGCTTCTTGTCTGCGTTCTTGCCTGCCAGCCGCACCCGGAAGCCCAGGTCGCAGGCCGCGCCGATGGTCATCAGGTAGTCCATGATGCTGCCGCCGGAGGTCTGGGCGGTGTAGGTGGTGTCAAAGCCTATCAGTTCCCCCAGCTCCAGCTTGGGCCACGGCTGCATTGCACTGACCAGCCTGCGCATGGCGGCTTCGGCGTTCTCGTTCTTCACGATGCTGGTACCGGCCCGCTTGGTGAAGATCCACGTCCCCGGGAAGCCGGTGACCACTAAGTTGCTGTCCTGATTCTCGTTGCTCCGGTGGCAGATGCGCATGGGCACGTCGCTGTCACTGCGGCGCAGCCAGCGGCCCTCCCGGAGTAGGGACAGGTTCTCCTCGGTGGGGCGCACCTCCAACGTGAACTCTCCCTCGGTGTTGTAGGGCTCGTCCCAGTAAAGGCTCACCCATACCTCCACCCGGCCCAGCCGGGCGAGGGTCAGTTCGTCCAAAACGTCCAGTGTCACGAGATCACCTCCGGCAGAATGCCCGAAACCATGGGATAAAAGCGAACCGTCACCTGCAGGCTGGTCTCGCCGCTGTCGGCGGTGGCCTTGAGCAGGTTGTCTCCGGGGGCCAGCTCCAGCAGGTCGGAATCTTCATCCAGCAAAGAAAAGATGTTCTCCTCCGTGCCGTCCTCTGTCCGCTTGACGGCCAGCTTGTCGGTGGTGGTGCGGTAGATCTCGATGACCTGCCCGGGGGTCAGGGTGGTCAGGATGCGGATGCTCTGGCCCGTGATGATGTTCAGCACGCACGGGTTGGCCACAGCGCCATCGCTCTTGAGGGTGGCCGTAAAGGGCACCGCCAGCGCCCCGGGGTTATAGGCATTCAGCCAGCCGATGGAGGTGCGCACGCCGAACCGATGGGGCGTGCTGTAATTGATGGGCAGCCTGAACGATGGCACAAAGCCGTTGATGCAGAAGCTCTGAGCCTGCAAGTTGTACCAGAAGGGTTTCGGGCAGAAGAGCATGAAGTCCAGCACCGGGTAGGGGTGGATGCTCTTTGTGTAGGGGGTCTTGGAGAGCACGAACCGGCAGAAGTATTTGTCCTCGAAGTACATGGTGCCGCTGGTGAAGTAGGGCAGCTTTTCCAGCAGTAATTCCGCATCCGCGTCGCCGTGGGAGCTGTGGCAGTGGATAATGAGTTCACGGCTCACCCCGGCCACGCTCTGGAGCTCCACCGTTTCACCGATCTGGTTCACTCCCTGCGCCTTTTGCAGATTTACATCTACGCCATTGATGGGGTCGAGGGAGTAGGGCGTGCCGTAGTCCCACCCGATGTCGAGAGTGGCCCCGGCATCCGTGACCAGCTGCAAATGGTCTTTTCTGAATGGCATTGTGGAGCCCTCCTTTCATCGTTTCTGGGCCTTGGCCCGGTCGGCTTCCCAGCGTGCTTCCCGCTGGAGGTCTGCCGCCGTCTGGGCCCTGGAGTAGATATTTTGGGTGATGTTGGTGTCGCCCTCCCGGTGGTAGTTGTTGGCGGCTGCGGCCACCTGTGCCGTGCCGGAAGCGGCCACAGACCGGCTGATGGCCATGTTGTCCGATAGCACCAGAGAATCGGCTTGCCGCACCATCTCGGCCAGCTTCGCGTTTGCGGCCAGCAGGGCCTTGGTGTTGGCCTCCACAGCGTCGGTCAGGTCTTTGTCCGGGGTGGGAGCCGTCGGCGTGGTGGGAGTCGTCGGCGTGGTAGTCTTGGTGATGTCATTCAGGCTGCGCTCAATCTTTGTCTGGATGCCATCCACATAGGTGGTCACGGTCTTGTAGGAGCGCTCCACGCCGTCCACCAGCTTGGTACCCGCCTCGGTGACAGTCTTGGTCACCCGCTGGGTGATCTTGCCGGTCTCATCCTGCAGCTTCTCGGTGAGCACCTTGGTGGTCACGGTGCTGCCGTCGGCATTGGTGGTCTTGCTGGTGTCGGTCATGCTCTCGATGACCTTCTGGGAGTTGGTGGAAGTGCCGGAGCTGCCGGAGCTGCTGGGGTTGTTGATGGCCTCCTGCTGCTTTTTTCGCTCGGCCTGCCGGGCTTTGCGGTCGGCGGCAATTTGGTTGGCAAAGTTCCAGGCTGGATTGCTGATGTAATCCATATGGCCGCCCCAGTGCCACGCCACGGAGTTATACATGCCAATGAGGCCGTTGATGAGGATGACAAAGCCCTCGATGCCCGCCGCCACGATGCGCATCAGGCCCTCGAAGATGTAGCTCATAAAGTCCTCAACGCCCGCCCAGACATTCTGGAAAGCGTTGGCCACGTCCTTGTTTTTGCCGGAGAAGTTCAACAGCGCACCCACCAGCATCCCGATGAGGGAGATGACGAGCAAAATCGGGTTTGCGTCCATGGCGGTGTTCAGGGCGATCTGGCTCGTGGTTGCGCTGGCCGCAGCGGGCACGAACTGCGCCACCAGACCCATGGCCAGCTGAGAGAGGTTCCCGAACACGCCGCTCAAAGCGCTGCCCAGCTGGTTGAGAGCCCCCATGGCTACGGCCTGAATCTGCGCCTGCTGCTCCTTGGTGCAGGCCTGCCAGAAATAGCTGGCAGCCCACAGGCCCAGGCTCTCGAGGTCGCCATCCTTGAGGGCCGTTGCCAGCGTCTCGATGGCCCCCAGCGCATCCGTCTGGATGTCGGCCTGGATCTGTTCCCAGCCCTCGGTGAGCTTGGTGCGGAACTGCTCTGTGATGGTGGCCCCTACGGTGGCAAAATCCGGGCCGTAGTCGCTGAGGGTCTGGGCGATGTTCTGGATGGCCTGCTCTGCCGCTGGGGCCCCGGTGTTGATGCCGTTGACAAGGCCCTGCGTGACGTTCTCGCCGATCTCGGTGAACACCTTCGAGGGCGAGTGGATGCCCAGCACGTTCTTGACGGTGCTCACCATGCCGTTGACTTTGCCCTTGACTGTGGACACCAGCGTGTCCCACATCCCGGTGATGCCGTTCAGCAGGCCGTTGACGATGTTTTCGCCGATGTGCCCCCACTCATCCATACTGCCGTCCCACACGCCGGTCAGCTTTGCGATGCAGGCGATGGCGGCTTCGCCCAGGTTCTCAATGCTGCGGAGAATGCCGTCCACCAGTGTGGTCAGAAGGGCCGCACCACAGTTCAGAAGGTCGGGCAGATGGGAGATCAGCGCGGCAGAGAACTTTGCAATCAATTCCGCTGCTGCTGTGATCAGCTGGGGCAGGTTGTCGGTGATGCCGATGATGAGCTGTTCCAGCATCTGGATGCCGGCATCGAAGATCTCGTCCTGATGGTCAGCCAGATACTGCACCAGCTTGGTGATGACCTGAGTTGCTGCCGATGCCAGCCCGGGAATCTTCTGAACAACACCTGCGGTCAGATTTTCCAGAATGCCGCTGGCTGCGTCTAGCATGGCCGCCGGGCCGCCCTCATTCAGAGCGCTCGTCAGGGTATTCAGGCAGTCGGTGCCCCAGTTGGCGGCTTCCTTCAGGCCCGGCTCCATGGCCTCGAACAGGTCGATGCTCAGGTTCTCTGCCGTGGTCTGGAGGCTTTCCATGCTGTGCTGGAAGGTGTCCGTCATGGTCTGGTAGGCGGTGTCGGTCGCTCCGGCACTGTCCACCATCTGGGCCAGCACGCCGTTGAATTTGTCCGCGCCGCCGGACACCAGGGAAAGGGCTCCCGTGCCAGCTTCTACGCTGGACCACAGACCGGCAAAGGCGGTGCCATCATCGCCCACGCTGTCATACAGAACTTGCAGCACATCGCCCAGGCTCTTGCCGTCAGAACTCAGCTGGGCAAAGCTCTTGCCGGTCTGCTGCTGTAAAATCTTGCCTACGGTCGAGCCGGTGTCTCCCAGCTCGTTCAGCATGGATTTTGTGTAAGTGGTCGCCTCGGCAGTGGCGATACCGTTGGCGGTCATCACGGCCAGACCACTGGACAGGTTTTCTACGCTGACGTTGTAAGCAGCAGCCAGCGGGATGACACGGCCCATGCTGGAAGAAAGCTCGTCCACGCTGGTTTTGCCCAGGTTCTGGGTGGTCAGCAGTACATCCGAAACGTGGGTCGCCTGGTCGGCGCTCAATCCGTAGGCGTTCAGGGCAGTGGTCAGGATATCCACGGCGGAGGTCGTGGAGGTAAAACCGGCGGTTGCCAGTTTCGCTGCCTGGCCTGCAAATTCCACAGCGTTGGCCGTGTCCTGCCCGGCGCTGATGGCCTGGTAGGTAGCCTCGGCAATATCCGTGGCCGCAATGCCCATGGTGTTGGACATGTCCGTGATCTGACTGCCCAGCTTCTGGATCGAAAGCTTGCCAAGATCGGCGATGGTCCCGACTTTGGCAAGCGATGTCTCGTAGATGGAGCCGTTCCGGATCGCGCTCTGGGCAAGATTCGTCAGCTGGCTGCTGGCCGTCTTTACCAGGTCTGCGATCAGCGTTCCGGCGGCGACGGTCATGCTGCTGACACCCTGCGTGAAGCCGCTGGTGTCCAACTTGGTGTTGCCGGTAACGCTAAAATCAAATGCCACTGTGTCCACCTCTCATTCGGAGCGCGGGCACAGGGGCACAGGCTGCTATAACTTGATTTCTACCTCCCGCTTACATGCGGGGTTTTTGCATTTTACCCACAAACCGTGGGCGCGGGCTTCGGGAGCCGCCCACACGGGCAGCGCTCTGCCGCAGAAGGGGCAGGGCACCGGGGCGCGGGAATCAACCGAAGCGGTCGAGGAAAGCGTCCTCGTGCTCTTGCAGGGTCTCGTTCCGCCTCACCCCCTTCAGTCCATCCGGCAGGGCAAAGCGCTCTTTCAGGGTCTCGTAGTAGTCCCTGTCGGCCCTGTCCATACCGGAGGTGTCCTTGCCCCGGATCTCCACAATCTTGCCCAGCGGCGTTTCCGGCGGCAGAGCATGAAGCAGTGCCTTGAAGCGCCACCAGTGTACCTTGTCGGCGGTCAGGTCGATGCCGTAGGCCTGCTGAAAGGCCCCCACGATGTAGTCGGCATCGCACCGGTAGTCCAGCACAGGCTCGGCCTGTGGGTCGCTGCTGCTGCCAGTCCCGGTGCGCTCCTCGTCCTCGGGGCCGCCGCCCTGGCAGAAGCGCACCAGAGATTCAAAGGCTTCCGGATAGTGCACTCCGGGCACCGGCTCTACAAAGAACCGCTGAACGGCTTCGCAAATCAGCCGGGCGTTGTCCTCGTCGGTCTTGGCGCGGCGGGTGCGGATCAGCAGCCAGATCATGGGCCGGAAGTCCCAGTTGATAGCGCGGCCCTCCCACTCAGTGGGCAGGGTGTCCGTCAGCAGGTCATGCATTGTCCAGTGCCTCAAGCTCTGCCTTCAGCTGGGCACGGCGGGCGGCCTTTGCCTCTTCCTGTGCCCGGAAATCCACCACGGCGGGATGTGCCTTGACTGCGGCCCGGCGCTGCTCACGGTTCATGGGGGCAGGGATGGCCTGTGCTGCCGAAACCTGTGCTGCCGAAACCTGTGCCCGCTCCTCGGCGGGGTGGATCAGCGCGCTGGCACTGGCCTTTTCTGCGGCCATGGCCTCGGCAAAGGCCTTGCTGACCGTCAGGCAGGCGTTGAAGTTGCTGCCGTCCAACCCCAGTTTCTCAGAAGCACCCTCGCCCAGAACTTCGTCCAGGTAGTCCATAAAGATGCGGCACTGGAAGCGCAGCCAGGCAGGGTAATCGCTCTCGGGAGTGTAGCGGCTGCCCTCCGTCCGAGCACGTTCCTGCTGCCGGGTCTGTGCAGCCAGCATCCGATCCACGTCGTTGGCGTTCAGGGTGGAAAAATCAAACTCGATGCCATTGATGATCATAGAAGTCCTCCTGTTACAAAAAGGGCCCCCGTTCACCGGGGAACGAGGGCTGTGTGGTGTTGTTATCAGACCTTGGCAGCCTTGGTGGACTGCGTGTCGGCCTGAGTCAGGGTCAGGTAGTTGAACTCAGCCGGAACGCCAACACCCTTCACATCGCAGGCAAAACCTGCGGAGTTGCTGGCGGAGCCGCTTGCATCGGCAGTGACAATAAAGGCGGCTTCGCCCTTCTCGCCCTTGCCGGTCTTTGCGCTGAAGTAGATATAGGGGAACACCACATCAGTGCCGGAGCCGAACTTGACCTTGTGGGAGAGCAGGAAATCCTGCGCAGGGTCGCCCACGCAGCGGTTGCCATTCAGGGAGAAGGTGCGCTGGGTCTCGCCCTTCTCGGTGACAGTGCCTGCGCGGATATAGGGCGTGTCCTCGGTGGAAGCGTTCAGGGCACCGGAGTGCTCCTTGACACGCTCTGCAAACACGATCCAGTCGCTCTCCTTGGTCTGGGCGGAGGCATCGGTCTGAATTGCAAAGATGAAATCATCGGCCTTTTCGGTGCCGGTGTAGTCCGCACTGGGCACGATGCCCTTCTTGGTCTTGAGCGCGGCCAGGGTTTCGGAAACAGTCATAGGATGGTCTCCTTTCAAAGTTTGGGTTGATAGTAGACGAGCCGGAGCTGCATCTGCATTTTGCAGCTTCCGGAGCCGTCGGTGACGATGTAGCCGGTGGAGGTGACTTCAATGCTCTGGGCTTCCTTGCCGTGTCCGCATTTGCTCAGATCAGGCAGGATGCCGCAGTCATTTTGTTCCATTACCCAGTCGGCCAGCTGTTCAAAGAAGCCGCTGTTCTCAATGGTGAGCACATCGGTCTCCCCGAACTCCCTTCGGGACAGGAAGAGGTAGTTCTTCGCCAGATCCCGCCCGGAGATGTAACTCTCCACAATGGGGTCGGTGGGGCTGTCCTCAATGGAAAAAGCGGTGGCTTCCTCTTCCAGCCCGGCAATGCGGAAGGCTGCACCGGTGGCATCCTGCTCCTCAGCGATGAGAGGGCAGGTCTTGAGCCAGTCCCGCAGGGCGGCAATGGTGGGCTTTACGGTTTCGCTCATTTGTTCCCTCCCAGAAACTGCTTTGCGGCATCGTGGGCGAACTTTTCCAGCTCGTCCTTGTGGTCAGCAATGGCCCGCTGGCCCCAGTAGGAGCCGTGCAGGTGGTTCTCTCCATGCAGCCCCTGTCCCTGCGTGTGCAGGTAATACTGCCGCCGGGCATACGGGGTGTTATAGACCAGCTTGCCGCCTTTGAAGTCGGATGCCTGGTTGACGCTGTTCTTCAGCGTGCCGGTATCGAAGGGCACATAAGGGTCCACAGCTTTGGCCACTTGCTGGGAGAACGCATACTGGACCTTCTGAAAGCCCTTGTCCATTTCGGCCTGAAAGCCGGGCCGGAACCTGAGCTTCAGGTCAATAACGGGTGCACTCATCCTCTCAGCTCCCCTCTACATGAAAATGCGGCAGCAGCGGTTCCCGGTTGTCGGAGACCGCCGCCACCGTGCAGCAGATATAAGTTTTCTCGAGGGCAGCATACTCGGCCTCGGTCAGGCTGCGGACTGCGCCGCAGATGAGTCTGCCGCCCCGCTTGAGCGTCCAGTGTGCCGCCTTTTCCCCGGGAGGGAGCTTTGCCCACTGGAAATAGGGCAGGTAGCCCGCCGCAGGGGGCAGCCGGACGTGCACCGTCCGCTGGGGGTCGCCGCCGGAGGTGTCCAGCTTCTCCCGCCAGCTGCTCCCGGGGATGGCATGGCAGACAGGCCGGTCGGTCTCAGTGGCGGTGTCGTGGATGAGGTTCACAACGGTAACGCTGCACTGCATCAGAAACACCCCCGATACAGCAGGCCGTGGGGGTCATTACCCAGCGCGTTGGAGAGGATGCCCCGCGCTTCCGCTGCAAGCCGCTCGGGAAGCGCCCCGCTGGCGAAGGTGACAGAGTAGCCATCGTTGGACACGCTGGAAGCCCCGGGCACGGCACAGGCGCTCTGTGCGGCGCTCATGGCATCGACGATCTGGACACAGGCATCGGCCAGCAGGGCGGCGCACCCGGCACAGGCCCTGGCGTGGGGCTCTGCCCGGCCAAAGGTGTGCCGGTCGATGAGCCGGGAAGCCCGGGCGCACAGCGTATCAAAGGCGGCCTCGTCCAGCGTGCCGCCCGCTTCCCGGTACTGTTCGTAGGTGCAGTAAAGCATTGCGGCCTCCTTATGCTGCTGCCTTCTTCTTGACCAGAATGGTCTGGCCCTTGGTGACCTTGTAGGCGTAGACTTTGCGGCCCTGCACGGCAGATGCGCCGATGAAATCGCCAGAGCCGGAGAGATCCTGCAGGTGAACGGGAACGGCCCACTCATCAATGACGGCGAACCAGTTGGGATGACCGGCCACATACTCCACGTTCTCGCCCAGGGTGGAATCCTCGAACACGGTGTAGCCTGCGATCTTGCCCACAGCGCCGGTCTGAACGACCGCGTCGCCCAGGTCGGAAGCCTTGATGAACTCGGGGCTCTTCAGGAGCAGGCCGTAGGTGTCCGGGGAGACCAGCAGCCAGCGGCCTGCGGTGGGCACGCCGATGGAGGACTGCTGAGTGCGTGCATCCACGATGTTGGCGTAGATGGTCTTCTCGGTCAGGGCGGTGGTATTGCCGAAGGCAGTGCCTGCGGTGGTCAGCTCCACGGAGCCGTCAGAATCCATCTGCAGGCCCAGAGAGTAACCGGCGCTGTCCAGGCGGTCAGCCACCAGATTGCCGGGAACGCTCTCTGCATCGAAACCATCGATGATCTCATTCACGGCCTTGTCGTGGTCGATGTTGACGGTGAGGTAGGTGGTGTCACCGCTGGTCTGCTTTGCACCCTTGGCCTTGTCGTAGTCGTTCACCACCACCTCGGTGTCGCGGACGGGAACCTTGACGGAACCTGCCTTGGGGCTGCCCTCGTAGCGGTTGTTGCAGATCACGCCGACTTTCTTCACCAGCGTCTTGCGCAGCTTGAGGTCGACCAGATTGGAATAGCGGACCTGTGCTTCATGTGCCATAAGAATATCCTTTCTCTCATTCAATGTTGATATCAGGGTTCATCGCCTTGAAGGCAGCGGTCACGGGATCAACGTCCCCGGCGGGCGGGGTGCCGTGCTCTTTGCCGCTGGAAACGTGAACGGAACCAGCGCCGCCCTCTTCCGCCTCGCCAAAGGCCCAGGGGTTCGCCTTGGCGGCTTCTTCCAGAGCCTTGGAGATATCGGTGGAACGGTCCTTGGAGCCCTTGAGGGCATCCAGATCCAGCAGTGCCCGGACCGCCTTGACGCTGCGGCCCTTGGCTCCCAGAATGGCGGTGTTCAGGGCATTGTCAAAGGCAAAGCCCTCAGCCTGAGCCTGCATATCGCCCTTGAGCTTTGCCAGTTCGGCCTCGTACTCCTCGGGCTTCTTCTTGCCGTCAAAGGCGGCAAGGCCGTCCTGGGCGGTCTTGAGCTGAGCCTGGGTGTTTTCCAGCTGGGTCTTGTACTGTTCGGCGGCAGTCTTTTCCCGGTTGACATCGTTGCCGTTCTCGGCCATGATCCAGTTCAGCTGCTCCTCGGTAATGCCGGGGATCTTGTTCTTCACGTCTTCACGCTTCATGGTGGAAAAACTCCTTTCTGTTGGTGAAACCACGGTTTGGTGACACGGTTCTCCGTCCGTGTTTGGCTGTGGGCAGGGTACGCACTGCCCTCTGCGATGGCACCGTCTGGAGGCATCGAACCTCCCGCTTCCGGTTTTGGAGACCGGCGCTCTTCCAGAATGAGCTAAGACGGCATGAAAAAAGCGCCCCTGCCCGGCTGGGCAAAGACGCTTGCGGTATTAGGTTTGGTCAGTCCCAGTCGGCATAACGGGGACAATTAAGGCAGGTTTTATGGGCTTCTGCCCAATTGCAAGGTGGCTTATCGTCACCCTTCAGGCAAAGAGTATCATCGCCAATATTGGAGACCTCAAAGCACAAACCGCAGTCGATTTTGCGGTTATAGATAGGGCAAAACCATTCTTCCGGCTTTGCTGTATCGTTAGTGCGGAATACCATGCTTCTTAACCACCTCCATCAATTTTTGACCGCCCTCATCCAGCGGCCCGATACTGGAAACATTGCCATTCTGCCCAATGGCAACAAAACCATACTCGGAATAGTAACAGGTCTGTGTTCCGTTACGCTGGGACATTGCGACTTTGGAAGAGCGGATAATGCGTTCGGCATCCATCGGCCCCATGCCACGTTCTGCCCAGCGCTGCAGAACGTGTTCGCTCGCAAAGTTGATTTCATTGGGTGCAGGCGGCGATTCAATCAACTTGCCTTTCGCCTTTATTGTACCAGCTTCACGCATCTGTTGCAATTCCACATTTGCAGAATCAAAACGTTCCTGCTTTCGGGCTGTATAACTGGCCTTGCCCGCCTCGCTCCTGCCAAAGCCTGCCACGCTGGTGCGGGCGCTGTCCGCCCTGCCGCCGGTGGCGCTGATAAAGTCAGACAGCTCCTGACGGGCCTGCCGGAGCTTTACCGCGCTGGCGGTGGTATCGGCCCCGGCGGCATCCTCAGCCAGATACCGGCGCTTGTACTTGCGCACGGTGCGCTCCCGGGCCCGCTGCATCTGGCTGATCTCGTATCGGGTGTACTTGCCGCCGTTGTACTCGATGTCCCGGGCGTTCAGGGCTTCCAGGTCTGCCTGTGTCCAGGCAGGCGGTGCACCCAGCTCAGGGAAGATGGCAAAGAAGGTATGACGGCAGTTCCAGCCGCAAAGCCCTGCGCCGGTGCCGTAGCCGGTGGCGGCCTCGAAGTCCGGGTAATGCTTGCCCATGTAGTCCACAGCGCCGCCCCGGTGGAACTGCCTGCCCTGCCACTCAGCGTGGGAAGGCCGGGCTCCACCGTGGGCCGTGGTCTCGAAGAACTCAACCCCCATCTCATCGGCCCGGGCCACCTGCAGCTTTGCACCGGTCTGATTCACGCCAGTCAGCACCGCCCGGCGGGCGGCAACTTCCAGCGTGTCGGTGTGGCCGGTGGGGTAGGTGACGTACTTCATGGTGTCGGCCAGACTGTCCACCGCGCTCTTGACGGCGCTCTTGTAGTCGAACGCACCGCTGTTCACCTTGAGATGGGCGCGGTCGAGGGCGGCTTCAAACTGGCCGCTGACGGTGTTGGCCGTGGTGGCAGTCAAATTGTGGAAGGTTCCCGCCGTCTGCTGATAGCCAGCGTTGAGCAGGGCCTGCAGGGGGGCATTGTCGGCAAAGGGCGTGGTTTCCTTGCCGTAGTGATAATAGATCTCGTCCTCGGCCTCCATGGCCCGGGTGGCCGCTTCCTGCATGAGCCGCCGGATCTCGGCTTCGCTCTTGCCAGTGTAACGGGCCAGCTTCTTTACCACGTCCTGCCGGAGGGCTTCGGTCTGTTCATACCGCCAAAGCTGCCAGTTGGCCGTGGGGGTCATGGTGTCCATTTTGGAGATGCGCCGGGCCACGTCCCGCAGGATATCGTCCTCGACCTGCTGCCAGAGCAGCACCAGCCGGTCGGGTGCGTGGTCGAGATAGTCCGGGGCCAGCATCAGCCGCCCCCGCCGAAGCTCAACTCAGGCTGTTTGTTTTCGTCAGCAGCTTCCTGCGCCAGTTTGCGGGCATCCTCTTCACTGACCCCGTACCGGGCAGACAGATACTTGTACCGGGGCAAAAGGCCGCTCAGGGCATCGTCCCGCATCTGGCTCATCCGGGTCTCGGCATCGGTGACATAGCTGTCGTCCCAGTCCACAGAGATGGGCGTTTCGGGGTCCACCGCCGCTCCCTGCAGGTTCTTTGCTGCCCACAGGATGGCCCGCACGATGCCCACTAGCGACCCCTCGATAGGGATCTGGTTCTTGTTGGCGCTGGCCACCAGATCCTGACGGCTGCCGTTGTACTCGGTGGCCGTGGTGACATTGCCCAGCTCGAAGTTGTACCGATGACAGCCCAGGCCGCACTTGAAGCTGAACAGGTTCAGCATATCCTGCACAGCCTTGTGGTTCTGTTCCACCCGCAGGTCAGGGTTGTATTCGTGGTATTCGCTGGACTGGTCGAGGCTCCCTTCCTTTTGGGGCAGGGTGACGAACTGGCTCTGCACATCGTCATCGGGCGGAATAGAGTGCTCCACGCCATCTTGGTCCACCACCTTGCGGCAGATGTCCGCAGAGTAGAAAATCTTCTTGTGGCCCAGCCGGATATCCTCCCGATAGTTGTCAAAGGCAAGGTCGATGCCCTGGGCCTCGGACAACGCTTCGGCAAAGACGCTCATGCCCAGCCCTGTGCCGCCGTCAAGGTTCTTGACTGCTGCCGGGCTGAACAGGGCAAACCAGGGCGGGGAACCTTCCACCGTGATGCTTTCTGCCGTGCCCGGCGGGGCCTGCAGCGCTTCAAACACCGGAGCGCCCGAAACTCCATCCGTTACCCGGAACCACTCGTTGCGGATGGTGCGCCGGGTCTCATTGCCGGTGTGGGTCTGCAGATAGACCGCGGGCTTGCCCTCCATCATACACTCGGAGACAAAGGCCGCTTCGCTCACGATGCCCCGCTCCACCCGCAAAGGCAGGATGCAGGAAGCCGGGTCATAGTCCAGCTTCAGGCGGGTATCCGGGCCGGGAACCGCTTTCCCTTTCACGACAGTCAGGTTTTCGGCACTCAGCACAAAGGCACCGGTGCCGGACCAGTAGGCCTGTTCCACCAGAGCGTTGGCATTGCGCCAGAAGTGCAGCTCCCGGAGCAGGCCGCCCACCTGCTGCTCATCATCGCCCAGCAGATACCGGGCGGTGGCAGCGTCCTTGATCTGGAAGGTGGTGCGGTCGTTCAGAAGCAGGTTTGCCCAGTCCTCGCAGACCCGTTTCGGCATTCGCAGGGAGGCAATGGGGCGCTTCTTGGTGCCGTTTGCGTATTCAGCGGCACGGGTGTGCACCTTGGGCACGCTGCCCTGCCACCACTGCCGCCAGGTCTCGATGTGGCCGTAGTAGTCGGCATCGATGGCCCACCCGCGCGTCTTGCTCAGGTAGTTCAGAAATGCGGTGATGTTCATGTGTTGGTCAACCTCTTGAAATCGCGCTCGATGGTGTACTCGTAAGCGTCCAATGTGTCGATATCGGTGCTGCCGTCATCCAGCCGCTCGTCCACGCCGGGGTGCTTGCCACTGTACAGGGCCGTGGCAAGGGCATCCCGGAGGGTGGCCGCCTCCGGCAGCAGCCAGAACCGCCCGCCGCCCATCAGGATGCAGGTCAGGCGGATGCGGTCATTGATGCGGATCTTGGCACTGTTCTCCACCCGGTCGGCCAGCCAACTCAGTTTGCAGCGCCGGAGCCGGGCTCGGATGTGATTGATGAGGGTCTGCTCCGCACTGTCGCAGAAGATAAATTGGATCTCGCCCCAGCGGGCAAAGACAGCCATGCAGAACTCCAGCAGCCGGTCGGCCAGAAAGTCGGCATCCTGCGCCACAGGGTCGATGCGCTGGGAAGCCAGCCCCACCACGCCGGAATAGCCCGGCAGGATGGCCGTTGCCACAAAGGCGTGTTTGGAGCCGTTGCCGCCAAAGTCCACCCCGATGCGTACCCGCCACGGGTGCAGCGGCTTGCCCACAGGCCAGAAAAAGCGCCCATCTCCGGCGGCAAGGCTGTCGGCCAGCAGGCGGTAGATCACGCCGTTGGCGGCCATCCACTGCCCCAAGATAAAGCGGTTATAGTAGACCGTGCCGGTGTATTCTTTTTTCAGATCGGCCACGAACTGGGCCGGAAGTGTAGGGTTATCGTCGATGGTATACGCCTGACAGTAGATGTCAGCGTCACTGTCCAGAAACTTCTTGAACCAGTGAGTGGGGCTTTCCGGGTTGCAGGTGCCGTCAAAATGGGAGTGGGGGCAAGAAAGGCGGCTTTTCAGCATCTGGAACACGCCCTCGTCCCAAGTGGTGATCTCGTCACCGTAGACATACTCAAAGGCAGCGCCCTGGATGCGGGCGATGTGCTTTTTGTTGTCGGCACCGAGGACATAGACCTTTTTGCCGAACAGCTGCACCACGTTGCCTGCTGCCGAGGTGCGGATCACACCTACAAGGTCGGGGCCCCAGAGCTCCCGCATCAGGGACAGCACATTGCGCTCCAGTGTGCCCAGGGTGTTGCCCATGAGCACCAGCAGGCCCTCGCCCCGGGCCGCGCAGATCCGCTTCGGGATGGTCACAGCGCAGTCCAGGTAGGTCTTGCCGCTTCGGGTGGCCCCGGTCTTGACGTTCCACCGGTGGGAACAGTTGCGCAGGTACTCCTGCTGAAACTCAGTCAATGGCACTGTCCACACCTCCAAGCAGCTCCTTGGCCTTTGCCAGAGCATCCGCGCCCGGGTCTTCCTGCACGGCTTCCTCCCCCAGCATCTTCAGCAGCACGGCGGCGGCCTGAGGGTTGCCCCGCTTGGCCTGCTCTGCAATGCCCATGACCACGCTCATCTGGTTATCCACGTCCTCCGGGTCAATCTGGTCCCGGAGCATGGCGTTCACCCGGCGGCGGTCGGTCTCCGGTAGGCTCAGGTAGTAGTCGGCCGCCTGACGCATGGACCGTTTGCGGCGGCGAGCCGCACCGGATGCAATGCCGCCCTTCTGGGCAATCTCTCTCTGTTCGCTCTCCGTTCGTTCATTGAACGGAATGAGATTCTTTTCATTCGACACGTCACCACCTCTCTCGTCGTCAGGGTACAAAAAAGCCGCCCCTCAGGACGGCAGAAAATAGCATAAAAAATCCCTGCATGTTTCCATGCAGGGCAATTGACGCACATCCAGCGGGAAAATACCTGAAACCCGCCTGTGGATTCCGGTGCCTCCGGCGTATGTGGGGAGGTCAGAGGGCGGGCAAGGAAATCCCGCCACCCACCACATGAGCTTCCGGTGGGGAGTATGTAGCCCCATGCGTCAGGCTGTACCGCCTACGGGGTCGGCGGCGAATTGGAACCGCCCTTGGAATCGAACCTTCCACGACTACACTCGTGAACGCGCACCACATTGCGCTCATGCGGCATAATAGAAGCAGCTCGCAGAACGTGATGTCGGACGGGCACATTCTGGAAGCTGCTATGGCATCGGTCTGCCTTTCGGCTTTGCCGATGGTATCGTTATAACACAGTTAAGCGGACATGCGCGGCCATAATTGCGGAGGAATGGCATTCATTGGAATGTTCAGGGCCTCCACAGCCTGCCGATGTAGACGACGAAAATGCCGGTCACTGACGCGGAGTTTGTCAGCAGCCTGTCCACGATGCAGGCCATCAATGTAGCACAGTTCCAAAAGGTCTACCAGAAGAGGGTCTTCGAGTTCTGCGATGACCTTACGGATGGTGTAACACAACTCCTGACTGCGCTGAATTTCATGGCATAGCTGGTGCTGGTAGGCATCCATCATTTCAATGGCGCGGCCAGTCTTATCGCCAGAACATCCAGAACTGACAATAGGGCTGAGTGCCTGGGTGACGCTTTCGGCCTGGTCTTTCGCTTCGCGGATACGCCGGACAAGAATTTTCTGGCGGCGAAGTGATACCTGATACAGCTTCAGCCACTCACATTTCTGGATATAGGTCATTCTGTACTCCCTCCTTCCAGCACCCTCAGTAGCCCTTCCACGTCATACCGCCAGTGAACGCGCAGCAGGTGCTGCTCCACCTCAATGCCATTGAGGGCGGCCCACTGCCATGGAATGCTCTTGCGGGTCTGGGTGCTCATGTACTCCAGCACAGCGCTGGCCGGTACGGCAAAGGTGCGGTTGACCTTGCCCCGGTAATTGATGACCACATGGGCGGTCTGGCCTTTGAAGGATGCTGCATGGGCCATATCGGTGATGTGTTTGAGCTTGTGGTACTTCTGCCGCTCCCGGTCGAATCGGCCCAGGATCTTTTCCAGTGGGATGCTGGGCGTTTCGATGGTCTTGAGCTCGAAGTAATGGTGCATGGGGTAGCGGTACACGTCGAAGTCGCAGATGTTATCAATGGAGAAGCTTAGGTTCTCGTTGCCGCCGTAATAGGTGGCCGCGCTGTCTTTTAGTCGATAGCACCAGGCATCCTTCGGCATGGAGCTTTTCCAGTCTGCCTCGAACTGTTTTCCGGTGTTCAATTGGTTCTCCTTTCGTCGGAGGCTGCCCAATGCCCGGCCAGCTGTCGGGTCGGGGTAGTGCTCATGGTTCCGGTACATTGGAATCCTCCTTTTTCTTGGTGAGCGGACGGCGGCGGGCTGCGTTTTTTAGAAAATCATTCCCGCTGGGCTCCGGCCTGTCCACCCGCCTATTGCGTCCTGCTCCAATGGGGTTCGTCATGCGGTACTCCTCGGCAGACCTACAGCCCTGGGTTTCGGCCTCGATCAGAGCCTTCCGCACATAGGCCCAGCTATGTGCCCCGGCATCAATGCACTTGCGCAGGATTACCCGCGCCAGTTCCTCGCCCAGTCGGTCAGCGTATCCTGTCAGCTCTCTTTTCCCGGAGGCACTCAGCTTGCCGATATCCTGTTCAAACTCTGATACCAAGGGTGAGGTCGTCGGTCGTCCGGTCGGCTCCGGCGCAGCCGCAGACGACGACTTGTTAGCTTGTTGGTTTGTTAGACTTGTTAAGTTGTTGTCGGCAGCCTGTCGGTTGCCTGTCGCTTGCTTGTCACTTTGCCTGTCACTGCCAACAAGCGAAGCATAGTTTTCTATCGTGACAATGCTGTATTTTGAGCCTGTTTTGACTGTCAGATAGCCTGTCGCCTGTAAATGTTCTAAGCTCGTCCGGATGTTCCGAACACTCAAATCAAGCTGTTTTGCCAGTTGAGATTGGCTTGTAACCAGCTGCCCGGGCCTGATGGTAATGCCCTGCCACTGCTTTTCCTGCCAGTTGGCGGTGAGTAGCAGGTGGAAAAACAGGCGGGCAGTGTTGGGCTCTGAATACCATTCCCAGTCAGTCAGACCGCGGGGAAAGGCAACAAAGCCACGGGATGGGTCAATGCCCACGGTCTGAACTCCTTTCTGGTGTGGTTAAAACGGCAGGTCATCCGCATCATCGTCGATGAGGGCATCTGCTTCCGGGGTGCCTGCGGCTGGCCCGGCAGGCGCTGCCGCCTGAGAGGCGCGGGGAGCATAGTCGGCCAGGTCTTCGCCGGGATACATCTGCCCGCCGGAAAGGCTGGTCTGCACCGGGGCAGGCTCATCAGAGGGCGTTGGCTCCTGAGTGAGCGCTGGTTCGGGCGGTGCCGGGGCCTCTGTGCAAAGGTCAATGAGATTCTGCATCCACCGGAAAATCACCATGCCGCCGGGCTGAATGTCGTCGGCATCCACATTGTAATAGGCCTTGCCATTGTACTCCCGGCTCTTGAGCTCCCGGGCAAAGACAGTGACGGCATCGCCCTTCAGCAGCAGCCCGTCCCATTTGTCCAGCCCGTGCCAGACATTGACCTGAACATACAGGCTCTCCCAGCTGCCGGTGTCGGTCTTGACGCTGTGCGCCTTCACGTCAAACTTCAGGACCCGCTTCTGGCCCACGTCCTTGAGCACAGGGTCTTTGGCAAGGGTCCCGTGGAGCAGAACGCCGGTCTTGTGGGTCAGGATCACGATTCATCACCCCCGGCAAAGGGGTCGTCTGCGCTGTCAGCATCCTCTACGGTCAGGGCATCGGCCTGTTCAACAGCTTCCTTGATGCGGGTCCAGCGGGGAGCTGAAGCCTGTCCAGCTTCGTCCAGTTCCACGGCGGTGGACTCGGCATCCACATGGACTTCGCTCTCGTCATAGAGAGAGCCGAAGGTGGAGGGGAATGCTTCCCGCAGGGCATGGACAAGGGCAACCTTGCGGATCATGGTGGCTTTTTTGCCCTTCCACAGAGATTTGCCGGTGTCGTATTCGGTCAGCTTCACTTCCTCGTAACTGGGGCGGGTGCGGTCCTTGCGGTAGACTTTGGCCCAGCCGCCCAGAAGTTCCTCGTCCTCGTAGACGATGGAACCCTCCCGCTTCTGGCACTCCCCGGCCACCTTATCGAAGATGATGACCCCGGCCTCGAAGCCGTCATAGCTGGGGTGACGCTCTGCCATTTGCAGGTAGCAGTTCTTGCCCAGAACGATGGTGCTGGGGGTGTCCTCGCTGTTGTTATCGTAGTGGATGAGGTAGGCTTCCTTGGTAAAGGGATTCAGGCGGTACTGCTTGCAGGTCTCGAGGAAAATCTTGCATTCGGCATCGGTGGCTTTCTGACAGATGAAGTTGCGGACATCCGAGAAGCTGACGGTCATGTGCTGGCCGTCGGCAGAAGTGATCTCCACGGGCTTGGCCGGGCTGGCAGCCTGCAGAGCGCTGCTTTGGGCGGCACGCTGCTGCATTGCAGTCATCCGGGCGGCGGTGCCGGTGGCCGGGGCAGCGGAAGAAGAAACAGATGCGGACATGGTGGGCGCAGGTGCGCCGGGACGAGAAAAAGCCATAAGTAAAATCCTCCAATTATTTTACAGAGCCATATGCGAAGCCGCGCTTTTGTGCTTCGGCTTTGAACCATTCGATGTCTTCCGGGGTAAAGTCCACCCAGAAGCGATACCGCCGCCGGGCAGGCGGCTGAGATGTGGCAGGGGCGGCGAACTGCTGCAATACCTCGCAGTCCAGCCGCCCGGAAGCTGTCACAAAGGCGTTGCTCCGGGCTTCCTGTGCGGCCTCTTCTTTCAGCTGACGCTCTTCCTCGGTGGGCGGGATGATGACCGGTGCAGCGGCTCTGGCCCGTTCTGCGGCCTGTCGCTGGGCCTCTGCCTCAGCCTGAGCCGCACGAGCGTGCTCCCGGCGGCTGTGTTCATGTAGTGCATCGTTGACGCTCAAGGCCCGCAGGTATTCGGTAATACAGGGTTCAGCGTCTTCGCCGCAGGTCTCCCGGATGAGGCGCAGTTCCTCCCGCCGGGTCTCCACAGCCTTACGCAGTTCCTTTTCGGCCTGGGCGAGGTCAAAGGTTTTGTTGAGCCACTGGGGCACAAGCAGACGGTCAAAAGAAATCAGCGGTTCCAGCTCCCCGATGCAGTCCCGGTAGATCAGCCGCAGGGTGGATGCCTTTTCTTCCCGCTGGACCTGTTCTACTGCTTTTACCTGCTGATCAATGGCACCGGAGATCCTCTTGCACTGGGCCTGCATCTCCCGGATGCTCTTCTGAAAGTCCTCCAGCGGGTCAGTGTAAAGCCGCTTGGCGGCGGTCAAAGCAGCAGCTAGCTGCTTGTCCCACTTGTTGACGGCAGCACGGTCGGCTTTGGCATCCTTGATGGATTCAGGCGTGTACACACGGCCTGTATAGGAGGCCAGAAGTTCGTCAAGGTTCTTCTGCACCTCATCCTTGTTCCAGTTCATAGCCGGGATCACCGGGCGCTCTACCCGGACGGTCAATTCATTCGTCATCGGTCAGTTCCTCCTCTTCTGGCTCCCGGTCGGGGGCAAAGTAGTAGTCATCGGGCGGCTCCATGGGCGGGCCGTAACGGTCAAGATCGAGACTGTACATCTCATTCATCCTTGTCACCTCCGTCATAATCCGGCGGCTGGCGGCAGAGCAGGGAGGCCTCCTCCATGATGCTGTTCAGGGTACTGCAGATGGTCTGAAAGGTGCTTTCCAGATCTTCGCCCACCAGCCGGGAATAGCTGGCCTTGCTGTTATCCCACGCCGCCCGCATCAGGCTGGCGCAGTAGTTGGCCTGCTCAAAATCTGCCTGGGCATCATCGTTGATGCGGGAACGGAGTGCCGCAACCTGTTTCTTCAGGTTGGCATTGTCTTTGGCCAGTTCGGCGTTCCGAGCATCGGCAAGGCCCCAGGCTTTTTCTGCGGCCCGGCGGTCAATCTCTTCCTCGTCGATGACCGCCGTGATGGGTTGCTTTTTCAAAGCGTCTTCGGCATTTTTGGCTCTCTCTTCGGCCCTGTCGCGCTCGGCTTCGGCCTTCTGGCGCTGGAGGTTGGCCGCAATGCGGCTTTCGTCTGCATCGTGGTAGCTCTGCTGGAGCTTGGCGTTCTGTTTTTTCAGGCCGTCAATATCGGCAATGTAGACACCCTGCTGATCCAGCAGCGTTGCCCGCATGGCAGCGGCTTCCTCGTACTTTTCGTGGTACTCGTGTGCAGCTTTCCGCGCCTCTTCCTCGCGGGTTTCGGCAGCATCGGCGCGTTCTTTCTCGGCTTTGATCTGGGCCAAAAGGGCCTGCACACGCTGGCTGTCACCACCAGCGGCCACGACCTGCTCGGCGCAGCCACTGCGGGCGATCAGGTTCAGGTCTTTGCGGGTCAGCTCGGGGAGCTGTTTTAATTCGTCAACTGTTGACGAATTAAAAGCCTCACCATTCTGAACCATCTTGGTCACACTGCCATGGCTCAAGCCCTTGCTCTCGTACCACTTTGTCCATGTGCCGCCGCCATACCGCCCGGCTTTGGCCGTCAGAGCATGGATGCGGGCCAGATAGATGCAAGAGATGAGGTATTCGTCTTGAGCTGCTCCATAGTGAAGGTCAAACTGCTGGTCGGCCTCGGCGGCCTGCCCAGACAGCTCCCCCAATGGAGAGAAGTCAAAGCTGGGGGCCGAAGGAGTCGGCACAGAAGAACCGCCCGCCGATGCGGCAGGGACCGATTCGCAGTTCTGCAGGGATGTTGCGGGGGTCGATGCGCTTGCATCCGCCCCGCTCTCCGAGATGGTCGGCGTTGCCGCTGTGGCAGTCGGGACAGCATTCTCTGCCGTAGTCACAGCAGCATCCGCATTCTGGGCAGGTGCACATGAGAAAATCTCCTTTGCTTTTTTGATGTCGGCAAGAATCTTTTCCATTTCCTGCTGCGGTGTCATGTCCTTGCGGCTTCCATCCGGATTGAAAAACTGACCAAACAGCTCTCTTTTTGCGGCAACACCTTTCAGATTCTGAGTGCATGTGATTGTCAGGCAATAGCGCCCGTCAGATCCATAGTCCGATGCACGAATATCTTTGGAAAATGAGCCGAAAATCTCTCTGTCTGGATAAGTGTCTTTGATCCATGCGGAGACCTGAGACAGAAAGTCGAAGTCCAGACTATGCACTCGACAGGTGCATTTATCCTTGATAGAGCCAGCGAACTCTGACGCATAAGTGAGAGTCTTGCTCATCCGGCACTCGTAGCCCCGAGTCTCCCGGCTGACAGTTCTAGCACTTTCATTCCATTGAAAGTCTCCGTATGGCATGGCATAGGGGCATCCCCAGCACTCATGGCTGGGTGCGTAACCAGATAGGCGGTTTCCAGTGGTACTGGCATCGGTGGATTTCTTCACTCGCCGTCCGCATTTGCAGATATAGGTGGTCACACTTTCACCTCCGTGCCCTTCAGGCGGTCTAGCATCTCGGTCTGCACATCCTTGTTCATGGGCTGGATGTTGTTACCCTTCCATCCGTAGCAGAGGATGGGCCCGTAAAGCTGGCGGCCTCGGTACTTCCGGTTGAGCAGACTGGCGGGCTGGATGGGACCATCGTACCGGCCCACGAACAGCACCGCCGGGGTGCGGGGCAGCACGATCATCTCGCAGGGAGTGCCCAGCCGGTTCTCAATGGCCCACAGGCTGTCGGGCAGGGACGCGATCACCGGATCTTTGCCCGGTTCGGCTAAAATACCCTTCATTTGTAAAATCCTTTCTGATGTGATATCATCAAGGGGATGGGTCTTCACAATTCCATCACCCTTTGGGCTCGTCCGTGTTACCAGCACGGGCGGGCTCGTTTGCTTTTCATGCGCCCCTCCGGTTCTGCCGGTAGTCCGGCTCTTCGGTGCGGGCGTGGGTGCGGTCAACGCGGTCATAGCGGCGGGCGTTCTGTTCACGATCCTGGGCGGCAAAGCCCAGCCGCAGGAACGCTACCGCTGCCAGAACCAGGCACAGGGCCGTGACGAACTGGCTGTCAGAGATGGAGCTGCCCAGCTGTGCACCGCCCTCGATGCCCATGCCGTACAGCAGACTTACAGCACCGCTGGCAGCAGCCAGCCAGTACCAGATGCGGGATTTAATCTTCATTGGGGGATTCCTCCATTCTGTCCATGAGGTCTGCGGCAGTAGTCACTATGCTGAGCAATGCTTCCGGATTTCTTTGATCTATGCAAATCCCGGCAATCAGAGCGGCGCAAAGGGCTTTCTGTTCCATCTCTGTACCGCAGGCATAAATCTTTGGGTTCCCATCCTTCCCCAGCTGGATTTTTAACTGAGCGTTCGGGCTGATATTCATGCTCCTGCCTCCTGAAGGCAATTGACTGCGGGTCTGCAGTCGTCCAATGCCCATCCGATGACCGGGTGCCATTCGCCATCAGCAAAAATCTGCAGCCCGGTGTGGCTTTCATCCTTGATTTGTCCGCCCAGCTGGTAGCAGCCAGATGCCTGACTACCGCCCCAACGGAACCACTTATTCCAAAACAGCGGTGCGATGTACGCGCATCCAGTGGGCGCTGCGGCCCGCTCGGATGCAAGGGTGTAAGGTTTCATGCGGTCTTTTCCTCCTTTGCGATTGCCGGGAAGAAATACTCCCCGATTTTTTCGGGCGGGATGTGCAGCGCGGTACAGATGGCGACGATTTCTTTCCAGCTCCACTTTCCGGCGTTTTCTGGCATGTTGACACGCTCATATAAGGTACTGCGGGGAATACTGGTCCGCTCGGCCAGTTCTTGAATTTCCAGCCCCTCGTCCTCAATGAGACGGCGGAGCTTGAGATAAGGCTTCTTCATGGTGATTCACCTCCTTGTTGTGGTTGCCTCCCTTCTGCGGTAGAATAGGAGCAGAAGGGAGGTGAGAACTATGCAGATGATTCCTGTTTCCTCGTCGAATTTGGAAAGTGTTGGTTATGAGAATGGTGTTCTTTGCATCGCATTCCATGGCGGACGCATCTACGAATACACTGGTGTGCCTGAAAGCGTGTATCAGGGACTGATGGCTGCTTCCTCGCACGGTAAGTATTTCCATGCTTACATTCGCAATGTGTATCCGTACAACCGCATTGCTTAATCTGTCACGATGAGCACAATTGCGGGTCCTTCGGCACTTAAAGTTTTGAGCTGATAAGGCTCAATGCGATAAGTTTCTACGCCGTCCCGACTAACCAGCTCTTCCACAAGCTGTGCAGTCGGCACATTTTCCAGCGCCCAGCGTTCCTCTTCCACAGGTTCGCTGGGTTTTTTGCTGTCATTCACGTTGTTCACCTCCTTTACTAAATCTGAAAAGTGTAATTAAATTCCACTTTTCTTGCAAAAAAAGATGGCATCACGCTGCTGCATGTCCATGCCGAGAGTGTTGGCAAGAGTGTCGATTTCGCTCGCCTTAAACTCGGTTTCATTGTCAATCTTCATCTGCAAAGAATACGGTGTTAGGCCCATAATCTCCGCAATGGCTTTATACTTCAGCCCGGAATTGGCAATGATGGAACGAAGCGTAGTGGTATCGGTCATTGTTTTCACCTCCTCTCAAGTGGAATTACGTTCCACTATCTGTATGATATCACTGAGTGGAAACAAAGTCAACCTTTTTTGAGAAAAAAGCAAAAAATACTTGAATATCATTCCACTATATGATAAGATAAGAGCGAAGGTTGGTGATTTTATGGCAACTCTATACGACAGAATTAAAAGCCGCCGCACGGAGCTTGGCTTAACAGTTGAAGAACTGGCCCATAAGATGGGTTATAAGGATAAATCATCTATAAGTAAAATTGAAAATGGAAAGGCAGACATTCCGCAATCTAAGATTGCAGCATTTGCAGATGCACTAGAGACGACCCCTGCCTACCTGATGGGCTGGGAGGAGCAGTCTGCCCAGGCTGCATCCAAAGAGCCCACCGTTCCACCGGGCTTTGAGCCGATGCCAGCCATGGATGTGGTGCCGTTGGTGGGGCGGATCGCTTGCGGTACGCCCATCACGGCAGAAGAGAACATCGATCAAATGGTGTGCGTGCCTTCCCGCTGGCACTCCACCTTTACACTGACCTGCAAGGGCGACAGCATGGAGCCGCGGATCCATGACGGCGATCTGGTGGCCATCCGGAAGCAACCAGAGGTGGAGAATGGAGAAATCGCTGCTGTGCGCATCGGAGAAGAGGCAACCTTGAAGCACGTTTATCTGCATGACAATTTTATCGAACTCCGCCCGGAGAATCCGGCTTTCAACAGCATCATCCTCAGCCGGGAAGATATGAATGCCGTTGTTATTGAAGGTAAGGCCGTTGGGCTTTGCCGGGATATCTGAAGTAGGAGGCACATCATGGGCTTTTTTAGTTGGTTGAAAAAGGCCACGAAGGTGGCCGAAAAGATACCGGTGGAAGTGGCAGAATCTAAAATAGAACCAAGCTCTTTCTTAACAGATAAGGATTTCCAGATGATAGATTCTCTTGGCCCTTACTCAGATATTATAAAAAACGGAAAAGCTATGGAGACGATTAAGATAGCTGCTCCAAAAGTTGATTTTAAAACAAAATATGTACTATCAAATTTGCGCGCATACAAACTGGGAAATCAAAAGGGCTTTCTTCTTGACGGTCAAAACAGGGGAATAGCGCAGGAGGATTTGATGTCGCTAAATCCTCTTTTAGCTCAAGGAAATTCTGAGGATTCCAGTATTCCGCTTTTTCAAATTGATAGAGTAGGAATATGCTTTCAGACGGAACGCCCGTGGGAAGGAAGCTATTCGACGCTGGCAATAGCACCACCGACACCAACAGGAAAACAGCCTAAGTACCCACTGCTTCTTCATTTTTATTTGCAAGACCAAATGGAGCATTGGAGAATCATGGAACATGGTGGAAAAGAAATTTTTGGACATGTTAGCTATTTGAAAGATGGCACCATTGGAAAAGCAGATGTCGTGTGCTGGAACTTTAAGAACCGACATGGAGACTGTTATTATTTTCATATTAGAAAAAAGGAAAATGAGCTTTATCTTTCAAAAGTAGAAAAGACAACGGAATAAAAACAGGAGGAAGCCAAAGTGTCTTTATTCGGAAAAAAAGAAAAAGAAGAAATTGCACGACTGAATGCTGAAATGCAGAGCCTTCGGGAAGCTATGCCGTCAGAAAGCCGCACACTGGACGACATCAATCGAGAAATCAAAGCTTCACGTGAAGAACTCGCTCGTGTCCAAGAAAACCTTGAAAGCCGCAACCGCGAGTTGAAAGATGCCTTGGAAGAACTTCAACAGGCAAAAGACCAGATTATTGAAACGAATGAAGAAATTCTGATGCAGAGTTTTGGGCTTTATACTCCTCGGTACTCTTTTATGAATGCAGACGAGTACAAGGCACATCTTTTGGAAATTCGTACCAAACAGAAAGATATGATTAAAGCGAAAACGGCTGTCAGCGGAAATATGAACTGGACAGTCAATGGAAATGCGTCCAAAGGCAAGAAGATGGTCTCTGATATGCAGAAACTTCTCCTTCGTGCATTCAATTCTGAATGCGATGACGTAATTGAACACGTCAAATACAATAATATCGAAGCCAGTGAAAAGCGTATTACTACCTCTAGGGAAGCGATTTCCAAGCTGGGAACCATTATGGAAGTCAGCATCCAGCCGAAATACTACCGCTTAAAAATCGAGGAACTTCATCTTGCTTTTGAATATGCCCAGAAAAAGCAGCAGGAGAAGGAAGAGCAGAAGGAAGCTAGAGCAAGAATGCGTGAAGAGGCAAAGCTTGCCAAGGAAATCGAAGAGGAACGCAAGAAATTGGAAAAAGAGCAGCAGCATTATCAGAATGCGCTGGATCGTATCAATGCGCAGTTGGTTTCTGCTTCTGAGGTTGACCGTGCAGCAATCGAAGAAAAGAAAGCTGAGCTGTTGGCCCAGCTGGATAAGATTGACAAAGAGTTCAAAGATGTTGATTATCGTGAGGCTAATCAGCGTGCCGGTTATGTTTATGTGATCTCGAATATTGGCGCATTTGGCGAGAACGTTTACAAAATCGGTATGACACGTCGCCTTGATCCACAGGATCGTGTGGACGAGCTGGGCGATGCCTCGGTTCCGTTTGACTTTGATGTACATGCTATGATTTTTTCGGATGATGCTCCTCGGTTGGAAGCTGCACTGCACAATGCCTTTGCGGATCGCAAGCTCAACTTTGTAAACCAGCGGCGAGAGTTCTTCCGTGTTTCCCTGGACGAAATCAAAAAGGTTGTCAAGGAAAACTATGACCGTTCTGTGGAGTTTGTGGAACTTGCTCCGGCAGAACAGTACCGCGAATCCATTAAGTTAAGAGAAGAGGCGCAGAAGGCAAAGCAGGGCACCCAAGGATAATTTGCCCCGGCCCCAGCTGGAAGACGTGCAGATCGAGGGCCGCGCCGTGGGTTGGACGTACTGGGTGGGGTGATTAGGAACCGGAGGAAGTGAATTTATATGGACGTACAAGGAAACAAGTTATCGGATGCAATGGTTTTGCCTCGCAGGCCAAAGCTCACAATCGAACAGCAGGTAGAACACCTCAAAAATAAAGGTGTCGCCTTTACCCTGTGCACAGAAGAACAGGCGGCATCCTTTTTGGCGTACAGTACTTTCTTTTTCAAGGTCAAAGCATTTGATAAGGACTATGAGATCAATCCAAAGACCGGAAAGTATCTGAACCTGGATTTTGCATACCTAATGGAATTGTCTACCCTGGATATGCACCTCCGCAGACTGATCCTACATGCCACCTTGGATCTCGAGCATTACCTTAAGGTCATGCTGATTCGGGAAATCAGCGAGAATCCAGATGAGGACGGCTACGAAATCGTAGATAGATTTTTCAGCGTATATCCAGAGGTCAAAGCCTCTATCAGCGCTAAATCAGAAAATTCTATGTGTTGTGACCTGATTCGGAAATTGGAAAAAGAGGGTTATGCAGTCTGGAACCTGATTGAGGTTCTTTCTTTTGGTGACCTTGTAATGCTGTGTGAGGTATACGATCAGAATACAGGCGGAAAGAACGAGGATCTATTCCGTTGTCTGTTTGCGGTTCGCTGTTTGCGAAATGCAGCCGCCCACAATAACTGCCTGCTGAACAGTATGCGAGCACCTTACACCAGGAAAATAAAGCCCTCCATGTTCTTGAACCATTTTGCAAGCACGATTCCGGGCATCAAGGCAACGTCTCGTGAAAAAAAGATGTCGAACCCTGTTATTCACGACTTCGTGGGGCTGCTTTTCGTTTACGACAAAATCGTAACTTCTCCCCGAACACGGGAGCACTTTGCCGATGAACTCCACCAGCTTTTTGATGAGCGGATGGTGAAACGGAAAGAGTATTTCCAAAAAAATGAGGTTCTGTTGTCCTCGTATTCGTTTGTGATAAAAGCCATCAACCAGTTGTATCCGCTGGAATAATGCAACAATAACACATTTTTGTAAAACAATAGTGCATTGCGCACTGCCTTGCTTTTCTGTAGAATAATACAGACGAACAAAAACGCCACGTGAGTGGAGCTGTTTTTAGAGGGCTGGTGCATGCACCAGCCCTTATTTTTCGTTTCAACCGTCACAAAAGAAAAAACTCCCCCGGTGCTGGAACACCGAAGGAGTTAAAAGAAGCGGCTCACCCAGAAGAGGGCATCGCACACTCGACACTGCGATTATACCTCTTTTGGGCGGGCTTGTCAAAGTGTACCCCAAAGGAGGTATTTTTTATGGGAATGCGAACCAACACCGCCCAGTGGCTGCCGAACCAGAACCGCTGGCAGATCAAGGTGCAGAAGGACGGGGTGCGCAAGACGTTCACCAGTGCAAAGCCGGGCCGTACCGGCCAGCGGGAAGCAAATGCAAAAGCGGATGCCTGGCTGGATGAGGGCATTTGCAGCACCACCAAGCGCTGCTTGGAGGTCTGGAACGAGTATCTGATCTCGGTGCGGGCCACCGCCGGCACAAGCTATGCCCAGCAGGTGGAGAAGTTCGGACAGAACTACATCCTGCCAGTGGTGGGCGACCGCCGGATCGGTGACCTGAATACGGGAATGCTGCAGGATGTGCTGAATCGGGCATACAAGGAAGGCAGCATGAATCCGCAGGCCATCCGAAAGAGCAGGGGAAACCTTTCGAGGAAAACATTGCAGGGAATCCGGGCGGTTGAAGTCAGCTTTGTGAAATGGGCAAGGCAGCACAAATACACCGCCCTGCGGCCAGAGGACGAGGGTCTCACAGTACCCAGGGGAGCGCGTCCAAAGGGCCGAAAGATCCTTCAGCCGGACGCGCTGCGGGTTCTGCTTTCTGTAGATACACGCATTGTCCGTGGCAAGGTTGAACAGGATGCCAATATCCATGCATATCGCTTTGCAGTCCTGACTGGCCTGCGCCCCGGGGAGCTGCTGGGGCTGCGCGTGGGCGACGTGGAGGGCAACCGGCTGCATCTTGCCCGGGCCATCAATACCTTTGATGAGGAAACACACGGCAAGAACGAAAACGCTATCCGCACGGTGGTCCTGCATCCGCTGGCGGCTGCAGAACTCCACGCTCAGCTGCAACAGCGGGCCTTTGAGGAGGAGCGGCTTCTTCGGGGAGATGATCCAATTTTCCTGTTGGAGAATGAGCACAGCCTCTATAACTACTGGCAGTTCTACCAGCGCAGCAACGGCATTGACCCGCCGGTCAGTCTGTACGAGCTGCGGCACACCTTTGTGAGCATCATCGAGGATGCCGTGTCCCCGGCAGAACTGCGCCGTATGGTAGGGCACAGCAAAAGTATGGATACTTACGGCTGGTACAGTCACGCCGTTGACGGCAGGGCTGACACAGCAGCAATGGCCGTTTCAGATGCTCTGGCAGAGTATTCTCCGCGTGCAAAATAACCCACTTTGTAACCCGTTTTTATCGCTAGAACGGCGGACTGGTTCCGGGAAGTCGAAAGCCAAGCGTCCGAAAATCCGCATGATTCCAAGCAAAAACAACATGATAATCTGGGCGCATTAAAAGATTTCTTGTTCGAATCCACCCGCGCCCACCAAGAACTCCAGTATCCGAACCGGGTACTGGAGTTTCTGTTTTGTAATAACCTTCCCAGAGGCTAGGCGGGTGGATTCGAACAGCATCGACCCGCCGAACAGTCCGGCGGGGAAAAAAGCC
>OGDF01001894.1_pt1 | contig 29770 bp, 20 predicted proteins | sample 1570141 | NCBI WGS metagenome assembly OGDF01 (sample SAMEA4370581, study PRJEB24528) | human gut metagenome | reverse complement strand
CGATAGCGTTGATTGTGTAAAGCTGAATGTTATTGTCAGCGATGTATTTCTTAGCAGCAGCATTTAAATGATGCTCTAATTCTTCATCTGACCACTGGCAGTTGATCATGAATACTCCGCCTGGTTTTACATCCTGTACCATCTTGAATCCTTTTGTTACATAAGATGGGTTGTGGCATGCTACGAAGTCAGCCTGATTGATGTAATACGGGCTTCTGATCGGTTTGTCACCAAATCTTAAGTGAGAAATTGTGATACCACCAGTTTTCTTAGAGTCATACTGGAAGTATGCCTGGATGTATTTATCTGTGTGGTCACCGATGATCTTGGTAGAGTTCTTGTTAGCACCTACAGTACCATCTCCGCCGAGACCCCAGAATTTACACTCAACTGTACCTTCTGCTGCAGTGATTGGAGCCGGTTTTACTTCCGGTAAGCTTAAGTTTGTAACATCATCAACGATACCGATAGTAAATCTGCTCTTTGGAGCATCTTTCTCTAACTCTTTGTATACTGCGAATAAGCTTGAAGGTGGTGTATCTTTAGAACCTAATCCGTAACGGCCGCCCGTTAATACGATTGTATCAAGACCTGCCTCACGAAGTGTGGTTGCTACGTCTAAGTATAACGGATCACCGAGTGCACCTGGCTCTTTTGTTCTGTCAAGAACAGCAACTTTCTTAGCTGTCTTAGGAAGAACTTTTAAGAATGCTTCAGATACCCATGGACGATATAAACGAACTTTGATAAGGCCGACTTTCTCGCCCTTAGCTGTTAAGTAATCAATTACCTCTTCAGCTACATCATTAACAGAACCCATAGCTACGATAACACGGTCAGCATCTTCTGCTCCGTAGTAGTTGAATAAATCGTAGTTTGTTCCTAATTTCTCGTTGATCTTAGCCATGTATTTTTCAACGATTGCCGGTAACTCGTTGTAAGCTGTGTTACAAGCCTCACGATGCTGGAAGAAAACGTCTCCGTTCTCATGAGAACCACGCATAGCCGGATGCTCCGGATTTAATGCATGTGCACGGAATGCTTCAACTGCGTCCATGTTGCACATTTCTTTTAAGTCAGCGTAATCCCATTTCTCGATCTTCTGGATCTCGTGGGATGTACGGAAACCATCGAAGAAGTTGATGAATGGAACTTTTCCTTCGATTGTTGCAAGATGTGCAACCGGGCTTAAGTCCATAACTTCCTGTGGGTTGGTCTCACATAACATAGCGAAACCTGTCTGACGGCAGGCATATACGTCACTGTGATCACCAAAAATATTTAAAGACTGTGTAGCAACTGTACGTGCAGATACATCGAATACACATGGAAGCTGCTCACCTGCGATTTTGTACATATTCGGGATCATTAATAAAAGACCCTGTGAAGCTGTAAATGTAGTTGTTAAAGCACCTGCAGCAAGAGAACCGTGAACGGCACCTGCAGCACCTGCCTCAGACTCCATCTCTACGACTTTTACCTGATTGCCAAAAATGTTCTCCTGTCCTGCTGCAGACCACTGATCTACGGTATCTGCCATCGGGCTGGATGGTGTAATTGGGTAAATAGCTGCAACATCAGTAAACGCATAAGCTACATGAGCTGCGGCTGTATTACCGTCCATTGACTGTTTTGCTCTGGACATTACTTATTCCTCCTTATTTTTGAAAAAATAAATGTGATACTGCATCACCCCATACTCCTGTGTGAAAAGCACAAAATGATACAATTTATCGACTTGAGTCATATTTTAGCATAGAATTCACCAAAAGAAAAGGTCTTTGACTGTACAAAAACAAGTGCAATCTCACATATATTTTCTTTCAAATTCTTCCAGTGGAATCGGTCTGTCAAATAAATATCCCTGTCCGTACAAAAATCCACAGCCACGCAAAAACTGAAGCTGCTCTTCCGTTTCAATCCCTTCAAATATCACTTCTTCTTTTGCAGAGTGGATAAAGTTTCCCATCTGTGAAACAAAATTCCGCTGTTCTTTTAAATTAATGCGGTCGGTAAAACTTTTATCGATTTTCACCACATCCGCCGGTATCTCAAGCAGCACGCCAAGCGAGGAGTATCCTGTTCCAAAATCATCGATCGCAATGCGGAAACCGAATTTTTCAAGTTCTGAAAGCACCCTTTTTAACTCATCTACATTTTCTACCACAACGCTCTCCGTAACTTCCACCTCAATATACTTCGGATCGATTCCATAATGATCCGCCATGCGTTTTAAGCGTCCGGCAAAATTTTTTCCACCGCTTTCAAAGTTGCGTCTCGAAAAATTGGTAGATATCGTAAACAGTTCTTTTCCTGCCTTTTTCCATCTTTTCATCGCACGCAGAAGCTGCTCATAAATGTAAAAATCAAGATCCACCACATATCCGATGTTCTCAAGCGGAGGTACAAATCTTCCCGGCATGATCATCTCACCGGTCTTTGTACGCCATCTTGCTAATGCTTCTGCCCCATATATTTTACGTTCTTCCAGATTAAATTTCGGCTGCAGATAAACTTCAAGTTCCCCTTGCTGCATGGCACCATAAAAACGTCCTGTAATCTGGATCGCATCATCGCGTTTCGCTCGCATTTCTTCCCTATATACACAGATTCCGGAGCCACCCTGTTCTTTTACCAGTTTACGCGCCAGATTTGCGCTCTCCAATATCGTATCAAATTTTTCATTCAGATTTTCAATATGACAAATTCCTACCGAAAGTCTCAGCGTGCCGGAAGGATAGCGTTTTTTTAATTTTTCCTCGTAATGTTCTGTGCTCCATGCAACGAGTTTTTCTATTTCACTCTGATCTTTTCCTTTTAAAAGGAGGATAAAATAGTCAGAATACATCCGGCATGCCAAAAGCACTCTTTCATTTGTCTGTATACCCCCAGCAAAATCTTTTAAGATGGCATCTCCGGTCTGTTGTCCGTAGTTTTCATTTACATATGAAAACTTATCAATATCTATATGGACGAGAGCATAGTGTTCCTGCCCCTGTTTTGCTTCTGCTAAAATATTTTTCAGTCTATATTTAAACGCCTCTAAATTGTACAGTCCGGTAAGCTGGTCACGATCCTGCAGATGACGGATTTCTTTCTGATCATCCCTTAACTTATTGCGCAGTGATACAAAAACGGATGTTACTCTGGCAAGTTCACAAAACGTTGTTCTGTCCGCACTCTCAAAATAATTCTGTCTGTTTTGCACACCAAAATACAATCCTCCTGTCTTGCTGCCGGAATATTCAAATTTTGCTACTGCAATCTGCGTGATACGGTTTTCTCCTGTATTCCAGTTTTCAAACGACAATCTTTTATAGTGTGTTTCATCCGTATCATTCAGTATGACAAAATCTCCGCTGCCCGCTTCCACAACTTCGGTACGAATCGGCTTTATAACATTTTTTTCATAAATCTGTCCAAATGTACTCCAGTAATTGGTCAGCGTCATCTGCGGAATTTGTTCATCATATTCAAAAACTGCCACCATATCCAGATGATACCGCCTGCCGATTCTTTCAAGCAGCACATTCAGGGAACCATTCATATCTCTCGCATGAGATAAAAGCAAAAATGCCGTATTTAAAAATTCTTTGTCCATCCCCTGCTTTTTTTCATAATCTACATCTTTCCCACAGGTATCAATATTGCGTTTCATATGAACTGTCTTATTTTTCCCCGCAAATGCATAATTGCTTTTTCCACTACGTTTGATCGCGTACATTGCACGGTCTGCCTGGTCAAACAGCTCTGTATAACAATTTCCATCCTGCCCGGACACCGCAAGTCCCACACTCATCGTCACATGTATGACCGCATCATCCCCGACCAGTTTTTTTTCTCCATGTCTGCAGAGTTCTTTTGCCTTTTGTTCCGCCTGTTTTAAAGTCGTATTATCCATCAGTACAAGAAATTCATCCCCGCCGACTCTTCCCACCAGTTTATGATCCGGAAACTGTTCTTCCAAAGCCGATGCAATATCTGAAATCACCGTATCCCCCACCGTATGTCCGAACGTATCGTTAATACTTTTAAAATTATCGATATCGATCAAAAACAATACATGTGTTCCTTCCGGATACTCCTTCAGTATTCTCTCCGCTTCCTCACCGGTCGCAACTTTGTTGTAAAGATGCGTCAGCGGATCTCTGCGCATCTCTTCGGAAAGCTGCTCCTGTATCTTTCTGTCTGAGCTGATATCATAACTTCTTCCAATAATCTTTAAAATTTTTCCGTTTGTACCACGGATACTCCGGTAAACAGTCCGGTACCAGCAATATTGTGGTATTCCTCCTCCAAGGGCTGTATTCATCCGGTAGTCAAATGAACCTGACATCTCCCTTTCGGATGCATTCTGAATCACTTCCCGGTATAACGTCTGTTCATCTTTATGGATAAAAGCAAGCCACTTTTCAATTTCCATATAATCCTGATCATCTTTTTGCAGACGTCCATTGATATGGTATTTGTGCGGAATCCGGAATCTTTTTCCTTTCACATCGTACTCAAAAGGTACATCATCCGTCACTTCCTCTAACATGGAATACTGTTCATTTAATAAAAGCAGCTCATCTTCCAGTTCTTTCCTGTCATTGGTATTCTTACAGATCAAAAGGTAATACGGCACGGCATCCTTATAATAATAGATACTGCACCAGAATTTTACCCAGCAGATCTGCCCCTGCCCTGAAATAATTCTTACCTCGATCTCTTCCGCCCTTTTCTGTTCCCGGCATTTTTCAATCATGTCTTCAAAGACACCTGCATCCTGCAGATAAACACAGTCGTAAAAGTCACGGTTCCTGTCCGGTTCCGCCTGTTCCCCATGTCCTATCGCCTTCATAAACTCCGCATTTGCGATATCGATCTGCAATGAATTTCCACCTTTTAATACTGCAACCCCCATCGGAAACTCATAGATCAGTCCCTTTCTATTTTCCTTCTCCATTTTTTCTCCATTCGCGTATGTAAAAACCTGTTTTCAAGCATGTTGACTCTCTTGCGTTCATTATATCATGCGCAGAACCAGCACATGATCCCATTCACCGTTCGTCAATCATGCAGGCATGTTGACTCTCTTGCGTTCATTATATATCATCCTTCTTCCAAAATCCATGTAATTTCCAAAACTTGGTGTTTTCCCATAAAAATAGGAAGTTTCGGTTGCAATCTCCCCACTTTTCTAGTATGATACGAATTGGTGCAATTACGGTATAATGGCGGTTTGCAACAGCATCCGCACAATCAATATTAACAAATCAGGAGAATAACAACTATGATCAGTGCAAATAACGTTACGCTTCGGATCGGCAAAAAAGCCCTGTTCGAGGACGTCAATATTAAGTTTACTGAGGGAAACTGTTACGGTCTTATCGGTGCAAACGGTGCCGGAAAGTCCACCTTTTTAAAAATTTTATCCGGTCAGTTAGAACCAACCGGAGGTGATGTTACGATCACGCCCGGACAGCGTCTTTCTTTCCTGCAGCAGGATCACTTCAAATATGATGAATATACGGTTCTCGATACTGTCATCATGGGTAACAAACGCCTCTATGACATCATGAAAGAAAAAGATGCCATTTACATGAAAGAAGACTTTACGGATGAGGATGGTATCCGTGCGAGTGAACTTGAAGCAGAGTTTGCCGATATGGACGGATGGAATGCAGAATCTGACGCTGCAACACTTCTCAACGGTCTTGGTATTCCGACCGAAGAACATTATACACAGATGGGCGATATGCCTGGTCCTTTAAAAGTCAAGGTCTTACTCGCACAGGCATTGTTCGGTAATCCGGATATCCTTCTTTTAGATGAGCCGACCAACCACTTAGATCTCGATGCGATCAACTGGTTAGAGGAGTTTTTGATCAACTTTGAAAATACAGTCATCGTGGTATCCCATGACCGTTATTTCTTAAACAAAGTCTGCACCAATATTGCAGATATTGATTACGGCAAGATCCAGCTGTATGCAGGTAACTACGATTTCTGGTATGAGTCCAGCCAGCTTCTTGTAAAACAGATGAAAGAAGCCAACAAGAAGAAAGAAGAAAAAATCAAAGAGTTACAGGACTTTATCTCCCGTTTCTCTGCAAACGCTTCCAAATCCAAACAGGCTACTTCCAGAAAACGTGCTTTAGAGAAGATCCAGTTAGATGAGATCCGTCCTTCCAGCCGTAAATATCCATACATCGATTTCCGTCCGAGCCGTGAAATCGGTAATGAGGTTTTGTCGGTAGAAGGCATCACAAAAACCATCGATGGTGTTAAAGTTCTTGATAATGTATCTTTTATCGTTGGACACGATGATAAGATCGCCTTTGTCGGCGGCAACGAGCTTGCAAAAACAACACTCTTTAAGATCCTGACCGGTGAAATGGAGCCGGATTCCGGTTCTTACAAATGGGGTGTTACCACAAGCCAGTCCTATTTCCCGAAAGATAACACAGAGATCTTTGATACCGATCTTCTGATCGTTGACTGGCTGACACAATACTCCGAAATCAAAGATGCAACTTATGTACGTGGATTCCTTGGCCGTATGCTTTTCGCAGGCGAAGACGGAACGAAAAAGATGCGTGTTCTCTCCGGTGGTGAGAAGGTGCGTGTACTGCTCTCCCGCATGATGATCATGGCTACGAACGTCCTGCTCTTAGATGAGCCGACTGACCATCTGGATATGGAATCTATCACCGCATTAAACAACGGACTGATCAAATTCCCGGGTGTTGTGCTTTTTGCTTCCCGTGACCATCAGGTCGTGCAGACAACTGCAAACAGGATCATCGAGTTCCTGCCGGACGGAACATTCATCGATAAAGTTTCAACTTATGATGAGTATCTTGAAAATGATGAGATGGCAAGAAAACGTCAGGTATATAATATGTCTTCTGACGATGAGAACGATAACTAAAAAAATAGCACTGACCAGAATAAGATCTGGCAGTGCTGTTTTTAATTTTTCCTAAAATGTGGTCCATTTTAATGTATAAGAACCAGATGACGCTTTGCTCATACGCTCTACCTTGATGTAGTATGTACCAGACGGCAGATCAAATTTTGTTCCACCATTTGCCAAACTGATATACCATCCATCTTCCGGATATAATCTGGTAACTTTTGAAATAGCAGAAACTTTTTTTCCATTGTTTTTACCAGAAAATACTTTTCCATCTTTATTATAGAAAGTTATCTTAAAACCATTTTTCTCATTTGTTCCGTTTGTGTTTGCGAGATAATACAGATTCAATTTAGCACTCTTAGTCAGTTTGATTTTATACCAGTCTGCCTTACTGTCACCGTATGCAATAACACCTGTCACTTTCTTTCCTTTTGAAAGTGTTTTTGCTTTTGATTTTGAACTTGCAGATGAATCTTTAATAGCTTTTACAGTAGCTGTGATTTTTGTACCTGCATTGCACTGCACTGCAAAATAATATGTAGTATTCTTCTTTACACCATACGTTGTGGTATTGTAAATCTTGCCGGCATAATCATTTCTCCAGATTTCATTTTGCTGACCGATCGTCTTTTTATTTTTATTGCAAAATGTAACATACCCCTGGGAATTATTGTAATAAGAAGAACTGCAGTCAAACTTTAAAGTTACCGTACCAGTCACGGATGGTTTGAATTTGATATAATTTACCTTCAAATTCCGTCCGCTATAACACTGTGTATCTTTAATTGTAACTGTAGACTTTCCATTCCCTTTAAAAGAAAGTCCGGCTGCCTGTGCTTCTGTCGGAGCTGCCACTGTAAATAACGTAACTGCCATAACTGCTGTCAAAAACATGCAAACAGCTCTGTGAAAAAATGTTTTTCTGGTTTTCATAACCAATCCTCCTTGTTTTGCGGAGCAAAATGCGACTGCCTTTGCAGGAGCAGAGGATTTTCCTCCTTGTTTTGTAAATAATCATTTTCACTTTACCACAGTACTCTGCTGCCGTCAAGTTCTTTTATATGATTCAGTACCATTTTCCCATATATTTAGTTGTGATTTTAGCTAATTTTACTTATATATTATTTAATTTTACTTTCAATTCATTCACATCCGCAACAATACAGTCTGCCCCGGCAGTTTCAAGTTCCATTCTGTCACCATAGCCATACAAAACACCGATCACATACATGCCATTTTCTTTTGCACCAATCACATCATGTTTTCTGTCTCCCACCATTACTGCCTGATCAGCAGTGATTTTAAGTGAATCCAGGGCGTAGCGGATCACATCACCTTTTTTACTTCTGCTGCCGTCTAATGTACTTCCTGCAACAAAATAAAAATATTGCTCAATTTCAAAATACTTAAGGATCTGTACAGTATATACTTCCGGCTTCGATGTGGCAATCACGATCTTTTTTCCGTGTGAAACAACTGCTGAAAGCAATTCTTTCATTCCGTCGTACAAAACATTTTCAAAAAGCCCCTGGCTGCCGAAATATTCCCTGTATTTTTCAATCGCCTCCCTGCTGCGTTCCTCTGAAAATCCGTAAAAATCCCGAAACGAATCCAAAAGCGGCGGTCCAATAAACTTCTCTAACGTATCCAGATTTTTAACCCGGATGCCATAATATGAAAGTGCATGTGCCACCGCCTTTGTGATTCCCTCTTTCGGATCTGAAATCGTTCCATCCAGATCCATAAAAATATATTCCGGTCTCATTCTGCTCTCCATCCTCTTTTGTTTGTTCTATTGTAACATACACAGCTCTTTTCTGTCCGTTTTTTTACATTTTCATTTTAATCTCCATTCGTACATGTGAAAAGTCTTATTTTTTAGTCTCTCAGTCTATCGATATTGCGTTTCAAGGACTCTACCGCCGCATCGATATCCGACCGACCCGTATCTCTGCTGAGTGTCATCCGGACCGTTCCTGCTGCATAATCCTCCGGCACCCCAAGTTCTTTTATCACATAAGAAATCCTGCTTTCACCTGTATTACATGCAGAACCCCCGGAGGCACAGATCCCATCCTCATCTAAAAGGATCAGCAAAGATGCCCCGTCCACTCCCTTGAAACTGACAGATACATTTCCGGGAAGTCTTTTCGTCCTGTGACCGTTGACACGGACATCCGGAATCTCATGCACGATCTTTTCGATCAGATAATTGCGCAGCATCGTCTCCCGGTACATTCCGGCCCGCATACCTTTTGCAGCAAGCTCCGCCGCCTTCCCCATCCCGACGATCCCGGCAATATTCTCCGTTCCGGCACGTTTTCCTTTTTCCTGTGAACCACCGTGGATAAAGGATGGGATCTGCACGCCTTCCCTGATATATAAAAACCCAACACCTTTTGGCCCGTGAAATTTATGGGCACTCGCACTCAAAAGATCCACCGGATAATGACGCACTGAGATTGGCACCTGCGCATATGCCTGCACGGCATCCGTGTGAAACAGTACATCCTTTTCCCGCGCGATTTTGCCGATAGAAAAAACCGGTTCGATCGTCCCCACCTCATTATTTCCAAACATGATCGTAATCAGTGTCGTATCCTCCCGGATTGCACGATATACTGCTTCCGGTGATACCATTCCATATTCATCCACGTCCAGATAGGTCACTTCATATCCTAGTTCCTCTAAATATTTACAGGAATTTAAGATTGCATGATGTTCTATTTTGCTTGTAATGATGTGTTTTCCCTTGTGCTTATACTCTCCTGCAATACATTTTACTGCCCAGTTGTCCGACTCCGAACCACCGGATGTAAAAAAAATTTCTGACGGTTTTGCCTCCAGTGTACCGGCAATTGTTTTCCTTGCCTTTTCTAACGCCTGTCTTGATGTTTCCCCATATCCATACATTGTGGATGCGTTTCCAAATTTTTCTTCCAGATACGGATCCATCGCCTCTTTTACTTCCTCTGACATCTTTGTTGTCGCAGCATTATCTAAATAAATTACCTTTCCTTTATTTTCAATCGAACTCATTTTCTCTCCACTTCCTTCATATATTAAAATGAACTAAGTCCGGATTTTCCGGCAGACTTTGGAGGTTTCTATTGAAAAAATTATATTCCACCAAAAGTACGCTTTTAACCGGAACCCTCTTTCTCACCCTCGCCGGAATCCTCACCCGCATTATAGGTTTCTTCTATAGGATATTCTTATCGCGTACCATTGGTGCAGAAGGTCTCGGCATTTATCAGCTCATCGCTCCTGTAACCGCCATCTGTTTTGCATTTACCGCTGCAGGGATCCAGACCTCCATATCCAAATTCGTTTCCATGGAAGTTGGAAGAAAAAATGATGCCGGTGCCAAAACCTATCTTTCGATCGGGCTTTTTATCTCCTTATGCCTTTCCACACTCTGCAGCTTTTTTCTCTATCATTATGCGGATTTTATTGCTGTTTCCTGGCTTGGTGATAAGCGGTGCACGCCGCTCCTTGCTGTGCTCTCCTTTTCCTTTATCCCATGCTGTATCCATGCCTGTATCAACGGTTATTATTATGGTCTGAAAAAAACGGCTGTCCCTTCACTCTGCCAGTTGACCGAACAGTTCGCCCGCGTTGGAAGCGTTTACCTGATGTACCAGATCGCCGTCAGCCAAGGAAAATCTTTAACGCTTTCCATGGTCGTCTGGGGAATCGTCTGCGGCGAGGCGGCGAGCACACTGGTATCGGTCAGTGTTTTCCGGATCTCCGATGGAAACCGGCGCACCCCCGGCAAAAGCAGGAAAAATCTCTATACCTGCACCAAAAATCTGCTCTCCATGGCAGTTCCCTTAACCTCAAACAGGATCGTTCTAAATTTATTTGCAGGGTTTGAAAATGTCATGCTGCCAAACCGCCTGTTAGCTTTCGGCTATACCCAGTCGGAAGCACTCAGTGTTTATGGGATTCTCACCGGAATGGCAATGTCTGTCATCATGTTTCCGTCCGTGATCACAAACTCCGTGTCTGTTCTTCTGCTCCCGACGATATCAGAGGCACAGGCCGCCGGGAAAAGAGATAAGATCCTCTACACCATAAAAAAAACGATCGAGTCCTGCCTTTTACTTGGCTTTCTCTCGACCGCGGGATTTCTTGTCACCGGAAATTTTCTCGGCAATTTTTTATTTAACAATGCGCTTGCCGGGACCTTTATCGCAACGCTCGGCTGGCTCTGTCCGTTTCTGTATCTCAGTTCTACCTTAAGCAGTATCCTGCATGGGCTTGGTCATCCCGGCATCACCTTTGAATTAAACCTGGTCTCCTGCACGATCCGGATCCTGTTTGTCCTGCTCGCTGTCCCGGTCTGGGGAATCAGAAGCTATCTTTGGGGAATCCTTGTCAGTCAGGCGGTCACGGCACTGTTGTCCATCTTTATACTTTTAAGGAAAACCGCCGGATACACATTCGGCAGGAATAATATAAAGACACAAAAATAACCGCACAGTCTGGTAAACCGTGCGGCATTTTTGTCAAACCATATGTCGGACTAACAGCTGTTTTCTTTAACACATCATGCTGTATTCCTGTAATTTTTTCTTTGCCTCCGGGCTTAAGTATTTCGGAACCTGGATCTGTACTTTCACATACTGGTCTCCGTGTATGGACGGATTCTTTCTGGAAACGATCCCTTTTCCGCGCAGCCTGATCTTGCTTCCATCCTGCGTTCCGCCCTTGATATTGCAGTCCACATCCCCGTAGAGTGTATGGATTCTTGCTTTTCCGCCAAGTGCTGCTGTCACATACGGGATCGTAACGGTCGTATAAACATCAAGTCCTTTCCGCTCGCAGCCATTCTTTGGACGGATCTTTATCTTTAAGAACAGATCGCCGGTGGTACCGTCAGCACCGGTATGACCTTTGCCTTTCAGCCTTAACTGTTCCCCGTCATCCATGCCCGCCGGTATGCGCACTTTAAATGACTGGATTTTTCCGTCACTGCCACTTAATCTTATGACCTTCTCACAGCCAAGTGCTGCCTCATCAAAATCCACCGTCACCTCCGCTTCCACATCGCGCCCTCCGCGAAAGTGGCTGCCGCTGTTTCCTCCGGTAAATTCCCGGTAAAACCTGTCTCCGCCAAAGCCATGCCCCGATGCATTACCCCTGCTGTTTTCTCCAAAGAACTGACCAAACATATCGTCCCAGAAATCACCCGCCTCGCCGTTTTCAAAATGAAACCCGGAAAATCCTCCTCCATTTGCAGCACGCCTTGCCTGCTCCTCCGAGAATCCTTCCTCAAATGCAGCCATTCCGTACTGATCGTAAAGTTTCTTTTTCTCCGGATCATTTAACACAGAATATGCTTCCGTGACTTCCTTAAACTTCTGTTCTGCGTTCGGATCGTCTTTATTCGTATCCGGATGATATTTTTTTGCAAGTTTCCGATATGCTTTCTTTATCGCGGACGCATCCGCATTTTTATCAATTCCAAGTACCTCATAATAATCTCTTTTCATGATCGCACTACCTCCAATCAAAACAAAAACAGAGAGACATCACGCATCGCCTCTCTGTTTTCCCCGGTCATCCCGGTAATCTATCTCTCCCATGGCGATGTGCTTCGCTTTCCTGTTTGGGATTTTAGTTTTTATTTTTATTGCAATCATACTATAGCACTTGTTTTAGCACTCGTCAATAGAGAGTGCTAATAGTTTATAAATATTTTATTCATAATTATTTCTCACTTCATCCGCACCCATATAGATCACATTTCTCTGTGGAACAATGCCGCTCTTTCGAAACAGATCCCTGACTGTGACAAATTCATAGCCCTGTTCTTTTAAAGCAGGAATGATCGTCTTTATTGCCTCAACTGTCTGCGTATTGCCTTCCATATCATGCAGTAAGATAATAAATCCGGGCTTCGCATCCCGAAGGATCCTGTCTGCCCGCTCTTTCGCTGTCACAGAAGGCTCCCAGTCCTCACAGCCATATCCGCAGATAAAAGTAAGATCAATCAGATCATACATTTTCTGGTTATAACTGATATACGGAGGCCGGAAGAACTCCGGTTTTTCTCCCGTGATACGCACGATCTGTTCCGTCGTATAGCTGACCTCGTCCAAAATCTCCCGGTCATTAAGTTCCGGCATCCCCGGATGCGTTTTGGAGTGATTTTCGATTGAACACCCCATATCATATGCACGCCGGATCAGGTACTCCGACTGCTCTGTAATTTTCTGTCCAATCAGAAAAAAACTTGCCACGATATCGTTTTCCTTAAGCACATCCAATACCTGATCCGTAATTCCCGGTGTCGGTCCGTCATCAAAGGTCAGTGCCACAAATTTTTTCTCCGTCATACAACTCCTCTTTTCTGAGACATTTACACACTACTGCCTCATTCTCGCCTTTTCTATACCATATATTAATACAGTCTCACACAGACTGCAATCCACTTTCTCAGAAAAGCAGAGCAAGCCCGTGCACGAGAAATGCTGCCACCCAGGCGACAAGGCACTGCCATACGATCACACCTGCCACCCATTTTCTTCCAAGTTCACGGCGGATTGACGCAAGTGCCGCAACACACGGTGTATAAAGCAGACTGAATACCAGAAGTGATGCTGCTGCCGCATCAGATAGCGCTGCCTGCACATTACCTCCAAATAAAATCTCAAGCGTTGAGATCACACTCTCCTTTGCCATCACACCACTGATCAGGGATGTACAGATACGCCAGTCCCCCAGTCCCAATGGGGCAAACAGCGGTACAAGGCCGTTCGATATCAGCGCAAGCATGCTGTCCTTTGAATCGGCCACAATATTAAAGTGGATATCAAATTTCTGCAAAAACCAGATACAGATCGTTGCAAGGAAAATAACCGTAAACGCTTTCTGTAAAAAGTCTTTTGCTTTTTCCCATAAAAGCTGCATGACATTTTTTAACCCCGGCAGACGGTAATTCGGCAGTTCCATGACAAACGGAACCGCATCCCCGCGAAACAGTGTCTTGCGGTAAAGCAGTGCCACCAAAATACCGATCACAATTCCGCCTAAATACAGTGCACACATCACAAGTGCTCCATACTCCGGGAAAAATGCGCTGACGAAAAACGCATAGATCGGAAGTTTTGCCGAACAGCTCATAAATGGTGTAAGCAGAATCGTCATCTTTCTGTCACGCTCACTTGGCAGTGTACGTGTCGCCATTACTGCTGGAACCGTACACCCAAAACCGATCAGCATCGGTACGATACTTCGTCCAGAGAGCCCGATCTTTCTTAAAAGTTTGTCCATAAAAAACGCAACACGGGCAATGTATCCACTGTCCTCCATCAGAGACAGGAAGAAAAACAATGTCACAACGATTGGCAGAAAGCTTAAAATGCTTCCGACTCCCGTAAAAATGCCATTGATCACCAGATCATGCAGCACCTCATTGACACCTGCAGCAGAAAGGAGCTGATCCACTGCTGCTGTCAGCGCATCAATCCCCATCTGTAAAAGATTCTGTAGTCCCGCTCCTATTACATGAAACGTAAGATAAAACACGATCAGCATGATACCGATAAAACAAGGGATTGCCGTATATTTTCCGGTCAGGATACGGTCAATTTTCTCGCTTCGTATCCTTTCCCTGCTCTCTTTGGGTTTTACTACTGTCTTTTCACAGACTTTTTCAATAAAGGTAAAACGCATATCTGCGATCGCTGCACTCCGGTCAAGTCCACGCTCTTTTTCCATCTGAACGATCAGATGTTCGATCGCCTCTTTTTCATTTTCATCCAGATGCAGTTTTTCTAAGATCAGATGATCCCCTTCAATGATTTTCGAAGCTGCAAAACGGATCGGTATCTGCGCTTCTTTCGCATGGTCCTCGATCAGATGCGAAACTGCATGGATACAGCGGTGCACGGCTCCTCCAAAGTCACTCTCATCACAAAAATCCTGCCTTCCCGGACGTTCCTGATATTTTGCAATGTGAAGCGCATGACGTACCAGCTCATCCACACCTTCATTTTTTGCCGCTGAGATCGGGACAACCGGCACACCAAGCATTGCCTCCATGCCATTGACATCCACAGAACCAGAGTTTCCGGTCATCTCATCCATCATATTTAATGCAATGACCATCGGAATATCCATCTCCAAAAGCTGCATCGTCAGGTACAGATTGCGCTCGATGTTGGTTGCATCGATAATATTGATCATCGCTTTCGGCTTATCTTCAAGCACAAAATTTCTCGAAACGATCTCCTCACTGCTGTATGGTGACATTGAATAAATGCCTGGCAGATCGGTTACCGACGTGTTTGGATGACCTTTTATCGCTCCGTCTTTCCTGTCGACCGTCACTCCCGGAAAATTGCCTATATGCTGGTTAGAACCGGTCAACTGGTTAAACAGTGTTGTCTTTCCGCAGTTCTGGTTCCCGACAAGTGCATAGGTCAGCTTTTCCTGCTCCGGCAGCGGCTTTCCGTCTCCCTTCACATGGTACTTTCCTTCTTCCCCAAGTCCCGGATGTACCGATTTGTTGATATTTTTTGCGCCCTCATGTCTGCGCGAACGCTCACTGATCAGTTCAATTTCAATCTGCTCCGCATCCGAAAGCCGCAGTGTCAGCTCATATCCATGAATCTGCAGTTCCATCGGATCTCCCATCGGTGCAAATTTAATGACGGTTACCTCTGCCCCCGGTATTACTCCCATATCTAAAAAATGTTGTCTTAATGCCCCTTCTCCCCCGACTACTTTAATCACAGCACTTTTTCCGATTTCTAATTCTTTTAGCGTCATTTTTCTTTATCCTTCGTGTTGATATTGATAATCTTTATCGATTATACACTGTTTCCATGAAAAAACAAAGAATTATTTTTTTATTATTATGGAAAAACCGTGACTAAGGTGCTAGAATAACCTTCGGAAAATATATAAGGAAGAAATTTGTCTTTCAAAAAATCATATAGATATGGAGATTGGTGTGAAAAATAAGATCTTTACGAAAACGAGTACATCTGATGCACATTTATACAGCAATCAGGATCTGTGGAAACTATTGGTTCCGATCATCGTTGAGCAGCTACTTTCCTCCCTGATGGGAACTGCCGACACAATGATGGTCAGCAACGTCGGCTCTGCCGCCATTTCTGCAGTATCCCTCGTGGATTCCATCAATATTTTAGTCATTCAGGCACTCTCCGCACTCGCTGCAGGAGGTGCGATCCTGTGTTCCCAGTATCTTGGGAGCAGCAACAAAAAAGCTGCCAATGAATCGGCCAGACAGGTGCTTTTTGTCATGACCGTTTTATCCGTGACATTGTCTGCCATCTGCCTTTTATTCCGTGGTCCGCTGCTTCACGTCATTTTCGGTGCCGTGGAGACAGATGTCATGACAAATTCTCAAATTTATTTTCTATTTACCCTGTTATCCTTTCCTTTTATCGGACTGTATGATGCCGGGGCCTCGATCATGCGCGCCCAGAATAACAGCAGGGAACCAATGATCATTTCCATCATTTCCAATTTCTTAAACATCGGTGGAAATGCTATTTTGATTTTTGTTTTCGGGATGGGCGTGGAGGGTGCCGCAATTTCAACCCTCGTATCCCGCATCTTCTGCGCTGTTGTCGTGATCTACAAGCTGCGCAGTGAAGAGGAACCGATCTTTATTAAAAATTATGCCGCAATCCGTCCTGATTTTTCACTCATCAAAAAAATACTGTTCATCGGCATCCCGTCCGGGATCGAAAACAGTATGTTCCAGTTCGGTAAACTCGCGATCCAGTCTACGGTCTCCACACTTGGAACCGTCGCCATCGCTGCACAGGCAATGACAAATATCCTCGAAAATCTAAACGGTGTCGCCGCAATCGGTGTCGGCATTGGACTGATGACTGTGGTTGGACAGTGTCTCGGTGCCGGCAGAAAAGACGAGGTCATTTATTACATCAAAAAACTTTCCTGGCTCGCCGAGGCAGCGATCGTGATCAGCTGTCTTACTGTGCTTGCCCTGACAAAACCAATCACCCTGTTAGGCGGCATGGAAGCGGAAAGTGCTGACCTGTGTTTTAAAATGGTCATCTTTATCACGATTACCAAACCGATCTCCTGGGTATTATCTTTTATCCCGGCATATGGCATGCGTGCAGCCGGAGATGTCAAATTCTCCATGATCACCTCCTGCTGCACCATGTGGCTCTGCCGTGTGAGCCTTTGTGTCTATCTCTGCCGTGTTTGGGGTTTTGGCCCGATTGCAGTCTGGATCGGTATGTTTGCCGACTGGACGCTCCGCGCCATCGTATTTTCGATACGCTTCCACGGAAGGAAATGGTTAAACCACCACATTATCGACTAAACAAACGCCTGTCTGATGCTGTCATAATGAAGGAATTTTCCTTCCTCCCCAAGTTTTTTGATCTCCTCAGCGGAAGCAAACAGATATCCATCTGTTTCTTCCTCCTGGAGCTTGATATCTGACTCGTCAAAATCAGCAGAAAAACGATACACATCCACAAAATAGTTATCCCCTTCTCCCGGATTATCTCTACGGTAGGTAAACAGATATCCGCCATCCCACGCAGCAACATCCAGTCCGGTCTCCTCCCTGATCTCACGGAGTACTGCAGTCTTAGAATCCTCTCCCGCCATCGCAGCACCGCCGGAAACCTCCCAGCAGCCCGGTGCCCACGCGTTTGGTGATCAGGAAACGTCCATCCGTTCTTTTTATCACGCCAAGTACGGTCAGATGATATTCGCCATCCTTTAAACACCAGTCATTCCGTTTCATCGTTCTGCCGGTGCGCTCTTTTTTTTCATTGTAAATATCCCAGAATTCCTGTTTTTCTGTCATCTGTATTTTCCTCATTTCATTTTTCTCGTGCTGCTTCGATATTTTTATCATAACAAACCTCACGTCCCTCAGACAGATCTGTTATTTTATATCCCGTTACTATCACACGGTAGCACGTCAAAGTGCCCTTATCTCTATTATAAACAAAAATCCGGTTTCGGCAACTTATTTAAAAAAAACAAATTCACCGATCAGATAAAAAATACCACTCAGCCAGAACGCCATGCCTAAAATAAAGGTCAGCAGATCTTCCATCTGAAAATTTTTCCGCAGATAACACAGTTTTTTTGGATTCTCCTCATTAATCCGAATCGTATAAATTTTTCCTTTTTCCAGCGATTTTTTTTCTTTCCGCGTAATCCTCTCCATCGTGCACTGGCGGAATTTTTTCTCCTGATAATGATAGGAAAACAGCGCATACGTTCTGACACGATCGCCCATTTTCTTTGTCACTGTTTTCTCAAATACCGCATCCACAGGCACCCTGCAATGGATGCGCGCACGCCATTTCCGAAATTCGATTCCAACTAACAGTGTCCCATACACTACCCCGATTATCCCCAGTAAAATAAATGTTACATTCATACTGGTCTCCCTTCCCAAAACCTCCTGTGTCACCCCGGCAGACTCTGTGCTACGCAGAGTGCACCCCAGCCCTCTTATGTCAAGTTAATGTCAACAACTTTTTTGAGTCAAAATAGCTGAAAGCCGCATAACTTCGTTGGGGTTATGGTAAGTTAGTGTCAAGTCAGAGTGAATTGGTGGTAAATTAGTGTCAAGTTGCTTTGGGGAGGTTTACTCCTCCCCAAAAGCATAATTCCATTCAATCTCTACTCTCTTATCCCTGTATATGATAACCTTTTTAATGAATACATCCACCGCTTCCTGCGTCAGCTTTTCCATCTGAGAAAACCGGATAATCTCTTTTATATCCTGTTTCGGTCGGTTGTATTCCTCCGTAAACCTGCCAAATGCAAGCTCTGCTTCTTCTATTTTACATGACAGCTCCTCCATCTGTAAAGCGATTCCATCCGCCCTGCTGCGGTATTCTCCGGCTTCTATCTGCTTTACAGCATAGTTTTCGTACAATGTATCTTTCTCTGTCTGCAAACTCCGATACTGCATCCGATAATTACCCAGCTCTTTATTTAGTCTGCTCAATTCCACTTTCTGAAATTGTTCAAGACTCTCACGCTGTTTTATCAAATCTCCACGGCGCATCAACTCCCGGTACAATTCCGTCAACACAATCTCTTCCAGAATGTCTGCCCTAAAATAAGTACAGCAGTCCGGTATCTGCAGCAGGGAATGTTTCCTGCACCAGAAATGATTTGGCATCTTACCATTGTTTCTCTGCGGTTTATAGTTGATCGCATATCCACACCCGCCACAATATATTTTCCCTGTCAGTGGGTGTTTTTCCCGTTTCCTTTTCGTGGACTGTTCCGGGCGGTAAGCAGATGCAAGTGCAAATACCTCCGGCGTTACCAGCGGCTCGTGATGATCCGTAATTACTTTCCACTCCTCCTTTGGCACAGCAATCCCGTTTTTACTTCCAACAGACTTGCGGACTGATTTACCGTAAGCCATTTCGCCCAGATAAAAACGATTATTCAGGATTCTCCTCACTGCCGTATTGCTCCATGTATGATGCTCCCTTTCCATTTTCCTCTCAGGATGACGCATCTGTGTAACAGTCGGCGTCTGCTTGGCAATCAGCTCCTTTGCTATCTGCGTACTGCTCATTCCTTTTTCTGCCAATGAGAAGATATGGCGGACGATTTCTGCCTCCTTTTCATTGACAATCACCGTATTTTTTTCAATTTCACTCTTGGCATAACCAAAAGGAACCTGTCCGAATACATATTCCCCATTTGCACATTTATTTTGAAATGATGTTTTTACTTTGACCGATATATCCTTACTGTAAAGGTCATAGAGAAGCGTCTGGAAAGCAGTATCCAGCGGGGTGGTACTTCCTTCATGCTCCCTGCTGTCATAATGGTCATTTACGGCAATGAACCGCACTCCCATAAAAGGGAAAATCTGGTTGAGATAATCACCCAGTTCTATGTAATCCCTTGCAAACCGGGACATATCCTTTACCAGAATACAACTGATTTTACTCTGCTTTACCTGTTTTAACATCTCCTGCAGCCCAGGTCTGTCCATATTCGTACCGGAAAAACCGTCATCACAAAATTCTGCAACCTCCTGTCCCATTAGTTCAGCATCATTTCTGATATAATCTAAAAGCATTTTCCGCTGATTGGAAATACTGTTGCTTTCCCGCTGCTCTGTGGAAGCTTTACCGTCCAGGGCATCATCCTCTATGGAAAGGCGGAGATAGATTGCAATCTTCCTGCTGTCTGTCATTTTTTCACCTGCCTTTCCACCAGTGCATCACTGTATGTAAATAAGACTTCCACTCTTTTCCATGGATACACATAGATTTTATCAATCAGCGTTTCGATAAGCTCCTTGGTAAGTACCTGTTCGTTCTTTAATTTTATCAATGCACGGACTGCTTTCAAATAAGTTTCTCCGTCACGCTCAAGGCTCACTTCCTGTTCCTTGAAGCTGCTCTCCTGCTTCTCCAAGTCCCGCAGCCTGTTTTCCTTACACATCTTATACTCCACATAGTCTTTCTGTGAAAGATTGCCCATGCGGTATGCCATATACTTCCCGCTTTCTTCCTCTGCAAGCCGGAGCTTTGTGCAGACCACGGCATGAAGGCTCTGCTCCAGTTCCTGCTTTTTTTGCCGGATGATTGCTCTTGCAGTATCTAAATACATTCTCTGTTTTTTCAAGTCCACATCAAATTCTTTTTCAAACAGTACAAAAAGGATATCCGTCAACGCATTTTTCGAGATACGGTTAGAGGACGGACAGTTATCTGTTTTGGTTGCTCCGCCATTCCTACAAAAATAACCATCCATACGGTTTTTACTATCATCCGCATAGTGCTTCACATAGCTGTGTCTTGTCATTTTCCGCCCGCATACACCACAGTACAGCACCTTGTCAAAAATATTTTCTCCGATTGGGCAGCCTTCCGTTGGATGAGCATGGCTTTTTGTCTGCTCCCGCAGTTTCTTCCTTACTCCGGCCGCTTCCTTCCCAATCTCCGGCGTGATCAGCGGCTCATGGGCTTTTTCTTTTACCACCCAGTCATCTTCCGGCTTGTGAATGCGGTTATTTTCATCCCTTGCAGTAATGCTGGTCTTTCCCTGTACCAGCTTTCCAGCGTAAGTGTCACTTTTAATAATGCGTTCCACACCACTTTTATCCCATCCTTTGTAAGCTGCATCCGGTGGGCAGTAGACCTCTCCCGTTTTGTGATAGACCGCCGGCGGATTGATCTTACGAGTGTTCAGATCATCCGCAACTGCCGTATAGCTTTCCGTATCAATAAATTTCTGAAAAATGTATCTGACAATCTCCTCCGTATTTTCATCCGGTATCAGCCTGCGTACTTTGCCCTCCCAGACTGCCTTATACCCATAAGGTGCAGGACCGCCCACATAGGAGCCTTCTTTTCTTCTCTGTGCCAGAGATGCTTTCGCTTTCACGGAAAAATCCTTAGCATACATATCATTTACCAGATTCTTGATTTCCGATACCATCTGTTTCGTTTCATTGCCGCCTGCCCCGGTATCAAAGCCATCCGCCACTGCTATGAAACGCACACCAAGGAATGGGAAAATCTTCTCAATATAATTTCCGGCTTCCAGATAATTTCTGCCAAAACGGGACAGGTCTTTTACGATCACACAGTTAATGTCTCCCATGCGGACATCCTGCATCAGCCGCTGAAACGCACCCCGGTTAAAATTGGTTCCCGTCTTTCCCAAGTCGATATAACAGTCTACCACTTCAATTTTATCCGTATGTTTTCCGTTCCATTCCTCAATGAATTTCCTGGCGATCTCTATCTGCACCTCTACTGATTCATTCTTTGAAGTTTGCCTGCAAACTTTTTTGTCTATATCTGCGGAGAGTCTGGCATAAATACCAGCCTTATACTGCCTGCTCTTTTGATTCTTAGCAGCACTCGCGGGTGTGTCCGAACCTTTTCCCGCTGACTGCCTCTTTGATGTTCTTCCCATACTCATGCACTCCTTTCCCTGCCGCTTTCCTGCCCCGAAAGTGCAGTGACATATTCCTGCATGATCCGGTATTCATCCCGAAAATAAAACTCTATCTCAAGTCTTTTATCCTCGAACACATAAATCCGCTTTACCAGACTCGTCAAAGTATGCCGGTCAATTTCAGCAAGCTTCAGGGAATCCTGAAATTTTGCCAGCCTTGAAGCACTAACTACACCCTTCTGCAGCATCCTCCGTATCAGATCCTGCTGCTGTTCCTGTGCTTTCTCCAGTTCCTGTGCCTTGCGCTGAAACTCCTTGTGCAGACGTTCAAATTCTTCCTTTGTTACGACATTCTGCCTTAGATCGTCATAGAGTCCTGCGCAGAGACCGTAATACTTATCCTGCTCCTGTTTCAGCCGCGTAAGCTCCTTCTGGCATCCCGCAACTGCTTCCAGATTTGTCTCTTTTTCTTTCGCCTGTTCAAAAAGTTTACTCTGCGCTAAAAAGTCATTGGCATATCTGCGAACCGCAATGCCCACCAATTCCTTTAAAGTATTTTCCTCTATGCTGTGGCGGCTGCATCCCTCGCCCCGGTTTTTTGTGGAACAGATATAGTACACCTTATTGGATTCCTTATACCGGACTCTGCGCCGCACCATCTGTTCTCCGCAGTCCCCGCAAAACAGAAGTCCCATGAATGGACTTAAGCTTTTGCTTTCCGGGCTTACCCGTCCGTCCGTCTGAAGAAGATTCTGTACCGCTTCAAAATCACTGTCTGAAATAATAGGCTCATGGGTATTTTCCGCACGCACCCATTCTTCCTTTGGTTTCTCAACACTCTTTTTCACCTTATAATTGACTTTCTCTGTCTTGCCTTGCAGCAGGTGCCCCAGATAAACTTCATTGGTCAGGATACGCTTTACCGATGAACTGCTCCACTGTGAACCGGAGCCGCCGGTAAACCCGCCCCGGTAGTTAAGCCCCGTAGACTTTTTATATTCTTTCGGGGAAAGAATGTGCAGCTCGTTCAGCTTCTTTGCAATGGCAGACACCGCCATTCCCTCAATTTTCCACCGGAATATCCTGCGTACAATCTCTGCCGCATAATCATCCACCACCAGCTTGTTCTTATTCTCCGGAGACTTGCGATAGCCATATACGGCAAAAGGTGATAAGCATTCCCCGGCTTTCCGTTTCACTGCAAGCTGGCTTTTTACCTTGGTGGAAATGTCCCGGCAATAAGAATCATTGATAAAATTCTTGACCGGAATCACGATCTGGCGTTCTCCGGTGTCTGCCGATATGCTGTCGTAATGATCAGTTAAGGCAATGAAACGCACACCAAGAACCGGGAATATCTTTTCCAGATACCTCCCGGCTTCAATGTAATCGCGCCCAAAACGGGACAGGTCTTTCACAACCACGCAGTTAACCCTGCCCGCTTCAATATCTTTCATCATTCTGTTAAATTCTGGTCTGTCGAAATTACTGCCGGAAAAGCCATCATCTACATAAATGTCATAGAGTTCCATATCCTCCTGTTCATTTAAAAAGGAACGGATCAACTCCCTCTGACTTCCTATGCTGTTGCTTTCGGCTTTAGATACGCCATTTATCATGGCGTTGCCATCATGCTCCGCTTTCACATTGTCATCTCTGGAAAGACGCAGATACATGGCGGCAAAGAATTTAGATTGTTCTTTCATGTTATCACTCCTGACTTTTTTGTTAGGGGGAAGCCGGTGGCTTTTCCATTCCATAAAATCAGGAGTTACGCTGATTTGTCCTGATATTAGGTTAGCATAGATAAGAGGATTTTTCAATCCAAATATAAATTTTTCAAATATGAATTTCGGATAACCTTTGCAGATATTCCGCCATTTTATCATCTATGCTGGCTCCGTCTTTTTGGAACCTGACCTTAACTACATAATCACCGATCCGATTGACATAGACATTGTTCGTCTGCCTTGCAAACGCATCCAGCTTCTTCTCCACAGGCAGGGATGTATCAATCTCTATGTCCCTCAAATCAGTCAGAGTGGAAATATCTACCGTCCTTATATCCACGGCAGCCATTTCTTCAAGTCTTTCCTTTGTCAGTTCCAAGGCTTCTCTCCTTTCCGGACAGCATAATCTTGCTGCTATCTAAGTCTATTCTTTTACCGGATTGTCCTATGCTATAGCATTTTCCTTATCCATAAAATAACTGTCTGCTTTCTTCCTTATGATAAAGTCTGCCACATCCATGAGCCTGTCCGTGACCGGCATGGTGGGCAGGGTATTCAGAATTTCTGCCCGGTATCTGCCACGCAGGGATGCCCTGCTGTCTAAGATGGAAAATACCGCCGTGTCCTTTTCCCGGCGGATGCCGCGCCCGAACCACTGCCTTAGCTTAATCAGCATTTCCGGGATGATGGTGTCCCTGCGGTATAAATCAAAGTCCTCATACAGGTTTCTCTGGTATTCCATGACCGGATCCGGCACGGGAAACGGCAGTTTTACTACAATTAGGCTGGAAAGTATATCCCCTGCAAGGTCAATTCCCTCTCCGGCACTGTCACTGGCAAACAGCACTCCGTTTCCGCTCCTGCGGAAGCTACTTATCACATCCAATCTGCCTCTTCCCATGAGAAACAGCGGATAATCAGAAAGCTGCTCCTTCAGACCATAGAACACCCTCTCCATGAGCCAATAGGATGTAAAAAGGATCAGGGTATGCCCATAAGTGGCAGACACTATCTGCAATATTTCCGCCATGACCGCCTGTATGTAACTGTCATCCCGGATATTCGGAAACGGCATACGCTCCGGTATATAGAGCAGACCGTTACTCTGAAAATCAAAGGGTGAGGGCTTGCTGGTTTCCATGATTCTTGATAAAGCTGCAAAGGAAAGCCCTGTCATTCTCTTGAAGTGACTGAAATCACTCCGGACTGACATTGTGCCGGACGTAATAATAACCGGTATCGGTCTGCTCCAGATGTCACGGAATAAAACCTGTTCCAGTTCCATTGGAACCGCACACAGGGCAAGCCTGCCGTTCTCCCTCTTTTCCATCCAGCAGATTGAATTTCCGCTGTTTAGAAATACGGTCAGCTTGTCCGTCAGCTCCTGACAACGCTTTTTCAGGCCCTGCATCCGCATTTTTTGTCCGCTGTTTTCCTGATAGGATAAGGGAAGCTGCTCTAAAGCCTTTGCCATGTGCCTTATGTAAATTTTTTCCATGGAACCTATCACTATTTCAATCCTGCTTCCCTCTCTGGTGTGGTTTCCTGCTAAATCTCCCGCCAGTCTGTCAAATATCTGTCTGTTATATTCCGCAAGCTGACTCCGCAATACAGTAAGTTCATCCATGCCTGTGGTTCTTCTGTTCACTTCACTCAAACCCACGATAAATTCCGCATCCTGCTCGTCCCAGACTGTGCTGTACATCTGTCTTGCGGCATCTATCAGCTTGTGGGACTCATCAAACACCATTGCCCCATATCCCGGAAAAAGAGGTTTTCTGCCCTGCTTCTGTCCAATCAGATCGGCAAGGATATAATTATGGTTCGTAATCTGAAAATCAAAATTATCCGTCATGCACTTTTTCTTAAAATTCATAAATCTGCATAAAAGCGAATAAGGACATGACTTATTGCAGCGAAACACGTTGATTCTGCCTTTTACATAGGGTGTCAGCACGGCATCATCCAAATCAATCCTGTCAAATTCCTGCTCCCCAAGCCTTGCCAGTTCCAGTATCAGATTGGCATCCACTTCTCTCTGCAAATTTTTTATGGATGTCTCATATATCTTCAATCTGGAGTCACAGACATAATGCCGTTTTCCTTTCCGCACCACAAAAGATAATGGTTTGTCAATTACATGGTGCTCTAAAAGGATGCCGGATATCTGCGGTATGTATTCCTCTGTCAATGCTTTCTGCAGGGCTATGGTGGATGTTGATATGACTGCCGGAATCTTCTTATCTGAATAAATGTTATGTACCGTCAGTGCAAGGATATATGCGTGAGTTTTTCCTGTCCCCACTTCCGCCTCACATATAGCCAGTTTGTTTTCCTGCAATGCCCGGAGCATTTCAAGAGAAAATTCTTTCTGTTTTACCCTCAGATTCATTCCATGTTTCGGTAAAATCTCATCAAATAAATTAATAATTCTTCTGCACTCTTTGCCATCGTTACGCCTCCTAAAATTTCTTAGTGCCATAAAGCAGCACAGGAATAGGCTGGAAGGTATCGGTTTGGCTTTTTACTAACAAACATGAGCTTCCATCCAGCCCATGATTTCTACTGCTTTATAAAAAGGTGCATCAGCCATCCTGCCGGTAAGCAGGCATCATAAAAGCCGCCCACATTCTTTCTCAAACGTGGGTGTGCATTTTCCCGTCACTTATGCGGGCCACTGGCGTGGAAGTATCATTATTTCCGAACGGTATCATCGCATCCTGCCCCACCACGGGCAGTAAAGCCACAGATATTTCTCGCTTGGAATAATCCGCATGGCGTACCCTGACTTGTGCTATCCGGCTCTCCGGCCGGTCGGATGTGTGCCTGATACACAGATATGAAGTTGTCAAAGTGCAGTAAAAGGGGACTATTTTGAACAAAAGAAAACCCCTTCACCTAATTCGCCGCTAGGTAAAGGGGGCTGCCGAAAAAATTTTCATTTTATTTTAATATGGTAACGATAATTAGGAATTATGGGGTCGATAACCAAATAGTATTTGCCGGTATGAGTATAGGATGATACTTGATTATTGATAGATAATCAGAAGTTATCCCTCAAAAAAGAAATTATTAGAATTTCTACTATTCATCCATAAATATATAAGAATACAGAGGAATTATTATGAACTCCAAATATACTACACTAATAAATGGGAAAATTATAACAGAAGATACCATTTTAGAAAACAGTGTTTTACGAATCAAGTCAGGGTATATTGATAAAATTGTGGATTGTAATGAGAATATGGAATATGGTGAAATCATTGATTGCACTGGTAAATTTATTATGCCCGGTTTAATAGATATTCATTCTGATGTTATTGAAAATATTATTGTTCCACGTAAAGGCATAGTTTTCAGTAATTATACAGCTCTTAGTGAAGTTGATAAAGAACTTGCTAGTCAAGGAATTACAACTATGTATCATTCAATTTCAATCGCAAATTCAACTATTTGCAATAGAAAACGCACTTTATCTGTAAAACAAATGATTGCTATAGGCGACGACATATTTAAATATCATAAAGAAATGTTAATAAACCATCGTTTTCATGCCCGCCTCGAACTAAATACCATTGAAGCATATTCCCCAATATTGGAGCATTTAAAAAATGGAGTAATACATGAATTATCATTAATGAATCACACTCCCGGGCAAGGACAATATTCCAGTTTGGAGGTTTTTAAAGTTGAAATAAGGAAACAATATGGAGACATATCCCCTGAAAGAGTAAATGAAATTATATGTGAATGTCAAAATAAGCCTTTATTGTCTCAATGTCAAATACAAAATCTTTTAAAAACTGCGCAAAAAAGCAAAATTCCAATAGCATTTCATGATGTTGAGCACGAAACACAACTTAAATTTATGAAAAAAAATGGGATCAGTATTTGCGAATTCCCTTTAAATTTTGATATTGCAAAAAAAGCTCATGAGCAAGGATTCTATAATCTTGTCGGTGCTCCCAATATTATGAAAAATGGTTCTCACAATAAAAATATTTCAGCGTTAGATTTAATTAAAGCTGGATATGCATATATAATATGTTCAGATTACTATACCCCTGCCTTATTGCAAAGTATATTTATAATTGCTCAAAATACAAACATCCCTCTATATGAAGCTGTGAAATATTCGACTCTTAATCCTGCAATTGCATTAGGAATTCAGGATGAATATGGTTCTATTGCTATTGGAAAAAAGGCAGATATAATTATTGTTTCCAATGATGAAATCATACCAAGAGTATATAAAGTTTTAGTGAATGGAAAGGTTAAAATAGAATTGAATTATGAATGAGCTATACAATTTTGAGGAAATATTTTCCATATTAGATAATTTAAACAAGTTTCAACAATCCAGAATTCCACTATGTGCTGCTGAAAATGTTATTTCAAATTTTTGCAAGTTGCCACTAGATGGAGATATTCAAGAACGATATATTATGGGGAACTACTATACATATTCTGAAAAAAATAATTTTATTGGAAGCCAGTATCTTGTTCCCATATATGAACAAATTCATAATGTATGCAAGCTACTATTTGATACAAGATATACAGATGCAAGGACGTTAAGTGGTATGAATTGTATAACAACACTGCTTATGTCCCTTACCAATAGTGGTGACAAGATTGCTGTTTTATCCTCTGCAAGTGGTGGACACCCCTCTATTCTACCTGTTTGTGAAAGATTAGGTTTGCATGTATTTGAATTACCCTATGATTATATCAATTTTGATTTAAATTACGAAGAAACAAACTACATTATAGAGACAGAAAAAATACCCTATATTTTACTTGCTCCATCGGACATAATTAAACCTATGGATATACAAAACTTAATGCTTGATAACAGCATTCTGTTGTATGATATAAGCCAGATTATGGGATTGATTGCCGGAAAACAAATTAGTAATCCTCTTAAAATATCATCTAATGTTGTTTTGCTGGGTGGAACGCATAAAACATTACCTGGACCTGCGTCAGGAATTATTATGACAAATAACGAAGAAATCCATCAAACAATTTGAATATTACGGTGCGGCGGAGCCGCCAGTCCGGTGTGGCGAGAGCCACCTGTCCGGACTAACGGAGCCACTCCGTTCTCTGTAGTGATAAGTTACTTTGCCATTGCAGGATCTAATCCATATACCTCTCGCATAGAGAGATCTTTGGATGGATCAATGCTTTCAATATCGATTTTATATGAGTCATACGTTATACGATCCATAATGGCATCTGCCAGGGTACTTTCACCGCCACAGATTTGTTGGTACCATTCACTTTCGCGGAACTGCGAGCAAAAGATCGTGGATGATTTCTTGCGTCTTTTGTGTATCAGTTCAAAAAGGTTTCTGGCTTCAGCTTCCGTCAGTTTGAGGAGAAGCCACTCGTCAATGATCAGTACTACTGGCTTGGTGTACTTCTTCAGGACAGTTGAAAAAGTTCCGCTGTCTCTGGCAGCCTGTAAGTCCAGTAATAAATCAGGAAGCCGCACATACCGTACTGTGTAGTAGTGTTTGCAGGCCTCCATGCCAAAAGCACAGGCCATATAAGTTTTACCACTTCCGGTGGCACCTGTAATGAAGATGTTCCTGTATTCTGTAATGTATTCGCAAGTTGCCAGACGGCTGATCAGTGCTTTGTTCAGTTTCCGACCGGACTGGTAATCAATTGCTGCAATGCTGGCATCCGGCTGTTCGAACTCAGCCTGCCGGATCAGTCTTTTCAACCGGTTATTTTTGCGATTGCTGTACTCGATATCAACAAGCATACCGAAGCGGTCCTCGAACGGCACTTCCTTCATTGTAGGATCATCCATCTGGATACGGAATGCATCTGCCATAGCGGTCAGGCGCATTTCGATAAGTTTATCGATTGTACTTTGATTTGTCATGATCGTTTACCTCCATAGTATCTGGCACCTCTTGTGATGCCATGTGGCTTTTCAACAGTCTGAGATTCCTTTGATGCATTCGATATGTCATCTGGTGAGTCTTTCATTGCAGCCAATAGATTTTTGATACTTTTATAGCTGGGTTTAGCAGAATAAGAAAGTGCTTTGGCACAGACCTGTTCCAGTTTTTCAGGCGAATATTTCTCTGCCAGTTTTAACAATCCCATACAGCTTCTATAGGATTGTTGTTCAACCCTGCCGGAGGTAAGTATTGCATCGACAACCTTACTTGTGTTAATTCCAATCGAA
>OGDF01001884.1_pt1 | contig 29922 bp, 24 predicted proteins | sample 1570141 | NCBI WGS metagenome assembly OGDF01 (sample SAMEA4370581, study PRJEB24528) | human gut metagenome | reverse complement strand
TATAGAATCTATAAGATCTTTGGATAACTTAAACACGGAACTTTGCAGGTGAGCCCTTTTTTGCACCAAATTCCCGACTCTGACATTACTCGCCGCGAGATACCATGTTACGCCAGCGGCAGGAGGCGGAACTCAGACCGCGAATTGCGCAGCACCTGAGCGGTCGAGTCCGAACTCACTGCCGCCACCACGTCAATTTTGGACCACCTGGCGGGTGAAAATCTGGTTTTCTACCATGATTCTTTGGCGATATTCCAGTTCAAGGTCGAAATATTCCACTTCACGGATTTTTTCCTTTGCTTTCAGTATCATTATTATTAACTTCACTAAAGTATCAGTGATTGTAATCATGATTTGTTGCGACATGAGAACAAACTTTCTCGATTTCGATGCAACATATCATATAGAAGCTGCATCAAAATATAAGTGGAAGGATATCTATAAAAATTAAAGCCATATGACAAAAAGAATTGTAACAGGCCTGTTGGGCGTTATCTTCACTTTCCTGTTGCTGACAGGATGTTCCAAGTATAATGATTATGGGACATTGACAGTGAATTTTTTGAATCCTGATAATGACACTCGCGTCTTAGTTTATCCCTACATGACGGACTATAACGAGCTGCCTCCAATCGAAGTAGCCTATGTCAATATCAATAAGAAATCTGTTTCTTTTAAACTGGCGGAAGGGAATTACGTAGTAATATGCAAATACAGCTCCGGTTTAGATCAGAAACAAAGTGTTCAAATCCGTTCCGGAAAAAGTGTAACCCTTGAATCAAATTCAAAAGGTCTCAAGAAAAAATAAACATAGAACAGGCGTTTATCGACTATCATCAATGTCCGATAAACGCCTGTTATTTTACCACGCTATTCTGCGGTTCTTTACTTGATTTCGTAGAATACGTTACTTCGAATACTGAACGATACTTAATATACTTAGCGCATCAAGATTTGGAAATGAGGCTGTGCATTTTCTATCCTGACCAGAATCATTTTGATCGCACACTATAGTAACTTGCAACACGTTTTTGTACGGATTCTCTGATTCCACACGACACCATGTTATGAAATTTCTGTCTTGAAAATCTATCTCACAAGGTGTTACGCTACCTTTAATTATCTTAATAACTGCGCGACCACCACTGGCCGGAAACTCAATTTTATCCGGCTTGATTTCAATTTCGCCAGTAACCTTTCTGCATCCTGAGTACAGAAGCATCATTAATTTGCAAGAACTTGTACGGGAGAAATCTGATAAGACAGAACAGTTCATAACGTCTTTTACGAATATGTACAGATACATGTTGGATGCGGGCAGGCTGCGCCAGACTACCCTGGAAGACGAATTAATATTTCTGGAACATTATTCATACTTGGTACATGTTAGATATCCCGAGGTGGAAATCAGTGTCGATTATGAAAAAGGTATGCTGAAAGAAGGGTATACATTCCCGATGACCATCCAGACTCTCGTAAAGAATGCCATCAAGCATAATGCACACAGTAGGACCAACATTCTAAAAATCCAAGTAGATATAAAAGGCCATAACATAATAGTGACCAACAATCTGATTCCAATGTCAAGTACTAAAGAGAGCACTGGTGTGGGGTTGGAGAATTTGAAAGAGAGGTTTGCGTTGTTAACTCACAAGGAACTTAAAATAACCAGGACTGCAGATATGTATTCAGTGTCAGTCCCTATTCTTTATCTGGAGGATATCGATTATGAATGTCTTGATAATTGAAGATGAACCGATTCTCGCAAAAGCTCTTGAAAGAGAACTGAGGCCGCTCCTCCCGAATATGAATCTGTCCGTTACGAATTCTAAAGCGGAGACAATAGATTTTCTCAATAATAATCCTGAGCAGGATATCATCTTTTCTGATATCAGGCTTTCCGACGGATTGTCATTTGAGATATTTGATCACGTGACCACATCTGCGAGCATCATATTCACGACCGCTTATAACGAATACACTATCAGGGCTTTCGATTACAACTGCATCGGGTATATTCTGAAGCCTGTACGTGAAGAACAATTGAAAAAAGTGCTTGATAAATTATCGTTCTATTCAAATAGCCAATCGCGTATTGTTGAACTGAAGGACGGAATTAAATATCGTAGAAAGATTATTCTGAATAAAGTTCGCGAAACTGCCATCTGTAATGTGGATGAGATTGCCTGTTTTTACACAGAATATGGTTCCAGCAAGGTTTATCTGAGAGATGGTTCATGGGCTACGACTGAAGATTCGTTGCTGAAAGTAATGCAAAGCCTCGATCCTAATGTGTTTTGTCGGGTAAATCGACAGACGATAATCAACATAAATTATATCGACAAAATTCTGCATCCTAAAGTAAAAGAATACAAGATAATATTGGTCCCGCCGTATCAGAATTACAGAATCAAGCTGTCCAACAGCAAGAACGCAGATCTGATGAGAAAGATAGAGTCCATGCTCGAGTGAATGTTATTATAATTTTGTAACTTTGTTCGCGTGAGATACAAAATGTATCGAGAATAACAATCGTGCAGAATTAAATGACAGGAGACGCTACAGTAGTTAAAAATGCGGGCAGCCACTTCATGCTGTCCATGTTGCCGGAATGGAAACCATTTCCGGCAGTCTTGAAGGGTCGTATCCGTTTGAAGGCCAATGATTCTACAAATCCTGTGGCGGTCGGCGACAGGGTCCGTTTCGAGACACAGCCGGAAGATTTGGGAGAGGTGACATTGACAAATCCCGCACTCATCACGGAGGTGCTGGACAGGAAAAATTACGTGGTGCGCAAATCGACGAATCTTTCCCGGCAGTCTCACGTGATCGCGGCCAACATCGATATGGCGTTCGCGGTCGTCACTCTTTATTTTCCGGAAGTCAAGCTGCCATTTCTGGACCGGATGCTCGTAACTTGCGAGGTCTACGGTGTCCCTGTGACGATTCTGCTGAACAAGGTCGATCTTTATCGTCAGGAAGCTCCTGAAACTGTAGAAAATTTTATAAATATCTATACCAAAGCAGGTTACAATGTGATTGAAACTTCAGCGAAAACCGGAGAAGGCATCGAAGAACTGAGGAAAATCTGCGACGGAAAAGTCTGTCTGTTCTCAGGCGAATCAGGCGTCGGAAAATCATCATTGATAAAAGCATTGGACCCGACCCTCGACCCGAAAATCGGGAAGATTTCGGTCGCGCACCTTCAGGGCAAGCACACGACTTCGCTCTACGAAATGTATGAGTTGGCGTCCGGAGGCGCCGTCATCGATACTCCCGGACTGCGTGGATTCGGACTTGTTAACCTGGAAAAAGAAGAAATCGCAAGATACTTTCCGGAGATGCTCCGGGCTGCGGAAGGATGTCGTTTTACCCCGTGCACTCATACTCACGAACCAGGCTGCGCCGTGAAGGAAGCTGTCGAAAACGGGGAGATCAGTGCCGAGCGTTATTCGTCGTATCTAGGTATGATAGAGGAAGATAAGAAATTCAGATGAACATCCTGAACAGGGAAATACTTAAGCTCGCCATCCCGAGCATCTTGGCCAACATCACTGTCCCGTTGGTCGGAATTGCGGATATCGCCGTAGCCGGTCACCTGTCCGGATCCGCCGCCATTTTCATCGGAGGAATCTCCATCGGTTCGCTCCTTTTCGACATGCTGTACTGGAATTTCAGTTTCCTGCGCATCGGGACCGGAGGAATGACCGCGCAGGCCTATGGCCGCGACGATATGTCTGCTGCTGCCGCCACCCTGATTCGCTCTGTGTTTGTGTCAATGCTGATTGCCATATCTTGTATTCTTATCCAGTGGGCGTTCGTGGACTTCGTTTTTCTTTTCGTCAAGTGCTCCCCGGAAGTGATGGCATTGGCAGAGACGTATTTTCATATACGAATTTGGGCCGCTCCGGCGACATTGACCTTAATGGCGCTAAAGGGATGGTTCATCGGGATGCAGAATAGTGTTATTCCTATGGCTACGGATTTGATAGTCAATGGGATGAATATCGCTGGCAGTATCATTTTAGCTATGGGGCTTCCGGCATTGGGATTCAGCGGAATAGGATTTCCGGGCATTTCTGTCGGAACCGTCGCCGCCCAATACTCAGGACTGCTTTTTGCTGTGTCAATGCTTATGCTGCGTTACCGTAAGAAGGTTTTCGCCGGGTTCTCGCTCAAGGATGCGCGAGAGTCTTTCACCGGTCACGAGATGAAGAGATTTTTTAATCTCAATGCCGATCTTTTCATTCGTTCTCTTGCGATAATGGGCATCTATGCCGGCATCACCGTGATATCAGCGCGCTATGGCGATATGATGTTGGCAGTCAGCTCAATCCTGGTTCAGCTTATGATGATTTTCTCGTATTTTACCGACGGATTCGCTTATGCAGGGGAAGCATTGACAGGAAAATTTATCGGAAGAAGGGACAAGCCGGCTGTGCGACAGACTGTCAGGAGTGTGTTCGCGTGGAGCATGGGCGTGGCTGCGGTCTTTATGGTGCTGTATGCGTTTTTCGCGAGGCCGATGCTTTATGTGCTGACATCTGATACCGAGGTGGTTACGGCGTCCATGGAGTTTACCCCTTGGCTGATTCCGATGCCGATAATCGGTTGCGCTGCGTTCACCTGGGACGGAATATACGTCGGTGCTACTGCATCTAAGCCTATCCGCAATTCCACTTTATGGGCTGTGCTCGGTTTCTTCATAGTCTGGTTCGCCGGGTATTTCATTCTCCGCCCGAGTCCACATATCGCCGTGCATATTCTCATGGCCGGATTCCTGGTGCATCTGCTTATTCGAATGCTCTACGAGACAGTGCTTTATCGACGTAGTATTCTGTGGTAATAATCCATGTCCCGTGGCCGGTCGGCGGCTGTATCCATGATATGAGATATTGCTTTGGATTTGCTGCATTTGTCCCGTGGCCAGTCGGCGGATGCCCGGAGAGCGAATTGCGGAGCACCTGAGCGAACGGGCGCCGACCGACGCCGGCAGCCACGACAAGCATGCCGTCAAAAACGTGAATCGAAAATCTATGTGAAGTTGTATGTTGCCGGCAGCGCCCATGCGATGTGAGTCGGTGCTTTATCGGCGTAGTGTTTGCCCTGCCTTTTTGTTCAGGCGGCGAAATGTAATACTAACCGCCGAACGATAGTGTCATTCTGGGCTAAAACAGACCATAGAGCTCGGAGTCGATCTTGTCTGTGATGGTGGCGAAATCTTCGGGGCGATTCTGGAAATCCAGGCCGTCGGCATCGATCGTAAGAACCTTGCCCGGGTATTCGGAAATCCATTTTTCGTACCTTTCGTTCAGGCCCTCGAGATAATCCAGTTCAATGCCTTTTTCATACTCTCTGCCACGCTTCTGAATCTGAGCCACCAGATGCGGAACAGAAGAACGCAGATAAATAAGGAGATCAGGAGCCTTTACCAGAGACATCATCAGACGGAACAAATCCATGTACGTATCGTAGTCACGGTCAGTGAGATTCCCCATCGCCTTGTTGTTGGCCACGAAAATATTAACACCCTCGAAAATAGTTCTGTCCTGAATTATAACATCCTCGGAATTAGCGATTTCCAAGACATCCTTAAACCTTTGGGTCAGGAAATAAACCTCCAGATTGAACGACCACCTCTTGATATCCTTATAGTAATCCTCCAGATATGGGTTGTATGTGACCGCCTCGAATTTTGGGGTCCAGCCATAATGTTCTGCCAGCATGCGGGTCAATGTCGTTTTGCCGCTGCCTATATTTCCTGCTATTCCGATGTGCATTACAAGATTTCTTAATATGATTTGCAAAAGTACAAAGAAATATACAGATTCTTGATATCTTTGCAGTAACAAGAAATGAAAAAATATGCTTAAAATACTTACATTCCAGTTCAACATGTTTCAGGAGAACTGTTCCCTCGTATGGGATGAGACCAATGATGCAGCAATCATTGACCCTGGCTTTTATAATGAGGGCGAGGCCTCGGCATTGTATAATAAAATTCAGGAAAAAGGCGTGAAGCCGGTGATGATTCTGCTGACACATGCACACTTCGACCATATCTTCGGCGTTAAGGAATGCGCTGACAAGTATGGCATACCGGTATACATGAATCAGGAAGACAACTTCATGTTGGCCAATAACTTCGGTTCTAAATTCGGACTTAAGGAACCGGATGCCTCATTCCAGACAAAGCCACTGGAAGACGGACAGGTAATTAAATTCGGAAACACAGAATTTAAAGTGATAACCACGCCTGGTCATACTCCCGGCTGTGTATGCTTCTATGACGAAAAAGAAAAGGTTATTTTCACAGGAGACACACTTTTCGCTGGAAGCATAGGAAGAACTGACCAAATCGGTGGTGACTATGACAAACTGATTGTCTCACTGATGGATAAGGTCATGGGTTTGCCTGGCGACGTGACGGTGTTCCCTGGACATGGACACAATACCAGCATTGCGAACGAAAGAACTCACAATCCGTTCCTGCAGCCGTTCAATGAACCAGACGAGGAAACAATGGATTGGGACGCCGACGGCATCGAACTCCACGGCATTGATTAATTCTTACTTACTCCCCGGCGACCTGCACCTTCATCCTCTTCCAGCCTAGAACCGGCAGCACGAAGGACAATAGGCAGGCTGAAATCCAGAAAATAGCGGCTGGGGTGAAGTCATAGACATCTGACGATGGGGCTGACGCTGAAACGGCTGAAGCCCCTTGTATCAGATACCCGCTGACGATATCTTGCACAGCAGCAGCCACATAACTGGAAATACCTACGATTCCGAGAGCGGCTCCTGTCGCCTTTCGCGGAACTATATCCACTGCCATCAGACCTGCCACCACGCAGTAAAGAACACCTATGAACAGACTGAAGAACGAAACATAGATGATGTTCATCATGTAACCGCCTTTCGTAAATAGGAAAAGAATCAGCGAAATCATACACAGAATGCCAGAAAGCAGGACTGGCTTCACGCGATTCCCCTTGAATACGGTATCGGAGAGCCAGCCGGCGAAAATAGTTCCGGCGACACCGAACGCCTCTGAAAACGCGATAATCTGCGTCGCCTCGGGAAGTGAAAAATCACGTGCCTTCTGAAGGAATAAGACACCCCAACCACTTATGGCATATTGAGTTATATATACAAATGCGCTTGACAGCGCGATTATCCAGATTCCGGGATGCCTGAGCACGATTTTCTGTAACTCTTTAGTCGGCATCGAATCAGCCTTTTTCGGCTTTTCTCCTGAAAGCTGCTGGACGGAAGGAAGTCCCTTGCTCTCAGGCGTATCGGAAACGAAGACAAGCACGATTATTCCTCCGATGATACCTGCTATGGCGGCGAAAATGAAGCCCCATTCCCATCCAAAAGCTCCTACTGTGACACCTATCAATATGAATGTCAGGAACTTGCCCAAATATGGGGTTGCGCTGAAAATACTATAATACGTACCCCTTTTGGAGAGCGGAAACCATCTGGAAAGGTTAATGATGCCCGGAGGTGCACCCATGGACTGCACCCATCCGTTGATTCCCCACAGAAGGAAAAAGGCCACGAAAATCACTGCGCTGCCTATTCCTGCCAATGAAGAGAAAAGTCCGAATGCCCCCATTACCAGGTTTACGATGGCGGAGATGAAAAGACCTACAGCCATGAATCTGCGGATGTTGCAATAATCGGCGATAAATCCGTTGGTAAACTTTCCGAGTGCGTAAACGAAGAGAAGGGCGGAGCCTATAAGTCCAAGCTGACCTGCAGTGAGAACACCTCCGTCTATGAGAGGCTGCTTCACGACGCTGAGGGTCATTCGGCAGACATAATAAAGACTATATGACGCTGTAGCTCCCCAGAATGTACGGTTCCGAAGTTTTTTGTATGTTGTATCTATTTCTGCATCAGCTACTTTATATGCTGATGGCTTGCTTATCCTAAAATACGAGTATAGGCTCATCTGTCATTGCATTCCTGCACGGAAACATTGATCCGAACATTTGCGACGACAAAAATACGCATAAATGACATGATTTCCGACGAATATTCTGTAATTTTGCAAAGCAACACAAAACGACGAGAACTGAAACAGGTTATTTCATCAAAACATCAAGATATGAAAAATCGTATTGTCGTAGCAGCATTGGCTGCTGCATTTCTGTGCTTGGGAACAGTTTCCTTCGCGCAGACACCCAAAAATGTGAAGTTCGCATTTACTGAGGCATCTGACCTTACACTTATCGGAAAATTGTTTCCGGACACTCCTAACCCTTACCACCGCGTGGATACCGTAAAGTATAAGGGCTTTACGAAGAGCGAGAACCTTCAGGTCCGCCAATCTTCCGGAATCGCTGTCGTTTTCAAGACTAACTCTTCTGTTATTTCCGTAAAGACAGAATTCGGTTACGCAGGCTATGGCATCAACAGCTGTCCGTTCACATCGAGAGGATATGACCTTTACATAAAGAAAGACGGCAAATGGTTGTGGGCCGGTGCAGGCTGCGCACCCAACAATAAGGACAACGGCTATAACACCGTGCTGGTCAAGAATATGAACAAAGAAGAGAAAGAGTGTCTCTTGTATCTGCCTCTGTTCAGTGAAGAGTACTCCGTGAAAATCGGTGTTGAGGAAGGCGCCACCCTGGTAAAGGGAGAGGCTCCGTTCAGACATCGCGTCGGTATCTTCGGCTCTAGCTATACACATGGTACCAGCACCGGAAGAGCAGGTATGACATACCCTGCACAGTTTACCAGAATGACTGGTATCCAGCTCCTCAGCCTCGGTTGCAGCGGAAACTGCAAGATGCAGTCATACTTCGCTGATGCTCTCGTAGATGCGGATGTGGACGCCTTCATTTTCGATTCTTTCTCTAATCCTACACCGGAGCAGATTAAGGAAAGACTCTTCCCGTTCATCGAGAAACTTCAGGCGGCTCACCCTGGCAAACCGCTTATCTTCCAGCATACTATCTATAGAGAGAAGAGAAACTTCGACCAGTCGGTGGACAAGGCAGAGCAGGCCAAGATGGATATGGCCGACAGCCTCATGCACATCGCATGCAAGAAGTATAAGGATGTCTATTACATAGATTGCACCAATGCTACCGATCCTGTCCATGACAGCAGTATCGACGGCGTACACCCTGGCAACAACGGTTATACCCGTTGGGCGGAATCAGTAAAGAAACCTATTGTCAAGATTCTTAAAAAATATGGTATACAATAAATGCCATTAACCAGGCGACAACCATTGTATAGGCGCAACAAGCTATGGCCCAGCGCCATTTGCCAGTTTCATTCTTAATGGCTACAAAGGTTGCTATGCAAGGGAAATACAATAGAATGAATACCATGAAGGACATTGCAGCTGCGGGTGTGATGTCCTTTATTAATGCACTTTGCAGCTGAGTGTCTTCACTAAGATCTTCCCCGTCAGATACCTTCGCGCCTTCGGAATACATTACACCGAGTGTACTGACTACCAACTCTTTGGCGGCCATACCTGTAAGAAGACCCACGTCCATTTTCCAGTTGAAACCGAGCGGTTCCAGGGCAGGGGAGACCAAGTGTCCCAGCTGGCCGATATAAGAATTCTCCTGCTGATAAGCGTAGAGCGAATCTATCCTCGTAGACAGGACATCCAGCGTCGCCTTATCCGGAGAAACACCGGCATTGACCTTACCCGAAGTCATTTCGGCATACTCTTCCTGGGCGGCGACAAGCTCCTGATTCTTAGGGAAATAGCCGAGGAACCAGATGATTGTCGAGCACAGTAGGATGGTAGTGGCCATTTTTTGCAGGTACTGCTGGCCTTTCTCCCAAGTGTGGCGCCAAATAGCTTTGGCGGTCGGGATGCGGTAAGGCGGAAGTTCCATTACGAACGGAAGGTCGTCATCTTTCACGAATTTGCTGAGGATGATAGCCGAAATAATCGCCAAGACGATGCCGAGGAGGTAGATTCCAAGCAGCGCAAGTGCCGCATTCTGAGGGAAAAACGCTCCGGCGAGCAATACGAAAATCGGCAGTCTGCCGGCGCATGACATGAACGGGATGATGGCGATGGTGATCATGCGGCTCTTCCTGCTTTCGATCGCGCGCGTAGCCATGATGGCAGGCACGTTGCAGCCGAATCCCATGACCATAGGGATGAAAGACTTGCCGTGGAGACCGATTTTGTGCATCAGCTTATCCACGATGAAAGCCGCGCGGGACATGTAGCCGGAGTCCTCCATTATGGATATGAAGAAGTAGAGTATCAATATGTTAGGCAGGAATACGAGGACGCTGCCGACTCCGGAAATGATGCCGTCGACCACGAGATCTTTCAGCCATCCGTCCGCCATGACGCTCGCCACGAACTCGCCGAATTTACCCACGAACCAGTCGATCCATTGCATCGGGTAGTTCCCGACCGCGAATGTTGTCTGGAAAATCAGGTACAGAATCGCGATGAAAATCGGGAACGCAAGCAGCCGGTTCGTGACCACCGCGTCGATCTTGTCGGTGATGGTTTTTCTCGGGACCGCGTCCATGTGCGGCTTGTAGGTTTCTGCCAATGCCCCCTGAATGAAAGCGTATTTGGCGTCCACTATCGCGGATTCCGTGTTGGTGTGCATCAGCTCCTTGATTCGCCGCTCCTCTTCCACCCTCGCCGCGATGATCTCGTTCCAGTTCGGGGGCGGGTAAAGGATGTTTTCTATGTCCTTGTCGCCTTCTAAGTATTTGATGGCCAGATACCTGGTAGAGTATTTATCTCTGAGTGACTTGTTTTCCTGGAGTAAAAGTTTGATTCTGTCAATGCTCTTTTCCAGTTCCACGCCATGGTTTATGTGAATATGTCTGGCCAGTTTCGGATCGCTCTGGGTGTAAATCTTTATTACAGTGTCGAAAAGTTCATGGATTCCTGTGCCGTCACGGCTGACGGTAGGGCATATCGGCATACCTAACAGATAACCCAACTGCTTGATATCCAGTTCGTCACCCTTGTCTTTCAACTCATCGTACATATTCAGCGCCATGACTACGCGCAGGTTCATGTCGATTACTTGGGCAGTCAGATAAAGGTTACGCTCGATGTTGGAGGCGTCCACGACATTTATGACGACGTCAGGTACATTTTCGATGAGGTTCTTCCTGACATAAAGTTCTTCAGGACTATAGGCTGAAAGTGAGTATGTCCCCGGAAGGTCCACGAGTACGAACTTGTAGCCTTTGTATTCGAAGCGTCCCTCTTTCGCGTCCACAGTCACGCCGCTGTAATTTCCGACATGTTCATGTGAGCCGGAGGCGATGTTGAAAAGTGAAGTTTTTCCGCAATTCGGATTACCCACGAGAGCCACACGGATTACGTGGCCGCGTTCTTCGGCGAGCTTGGCCATCATCTTGTTGAGTGACCAGTCATCGTCGCTGTCGTCGGCATAAATAGTATCGAAGGCATGGTCTTGTTTCATGACCTCCTTGGCTTCTTTTTCTCCGATTACCTCTATCTGGTCAGCTTCGCTACGGCGCAGCGAAAGTTTGTATCCCAAGATTTCATATTCTATAGGATCACGAAGCGGAGCGTTGAGTACGACCGTGACTTTCTTTCCTGAGATGAAACCCATCTCTATCAGTCGTTTACGGAAACTTCCATGTCCGTTTACCTTTACTATGACGCCCTGTTCTCCAGTTTTCAGATCCGACAATTTCATAATCCGTCCTCCTTGTCGTTTTATTCCATGGAATTCATGTCTATCAGGTTGTTGAGCAGTGCGTATACCGTCAGACCGGCCACTGTCTTTATGCCTGTTTTTCTTGTTATGTGCTTTCTGTGAGTTATCACAGTATATATCGAAATGTTGTAATGGTCTGCTATCTCCTTGTTCAGCATACCTTTGGCTACGCATACGAGAATCTCTTTCTCTCTTGCTGACAACTCCTCGCTATCACCGCGGGTTTCATTGGCATTGACACTGACAGCAGCGGAAATCTTTTGCTCGACCTCGGCGGTCTTGTCCGACAGGTAAATCTGTCCTTCGTAGGCTTGGGTGAAACCGGCATCGGTGGCGGAAGTCAGGATCGCCAGCACAGGAACACCTGTGAGATTTTTAATAGTCTCGTGCAGCCCCAAGCGGCTCCGGATGTCGGCCATGGCTTTTACGTCGTTTTCCAAATTCGCCAAGGCGTTGCCGGTATAGAAATCGTGGGAATTATGCAAATAAGTCACGATGCCCCCGATGCTGTTCTTGGACAGTTCTTCTTCAGAAGGTACATAGTTGTCAGATATGTATATCTTGCAGATCAGCAGCAGAGTATTCGGGTTGATCTTATTTTCGGCGCAAACCTCACTGACTGTGCGCTCTCCGAATCCGAAGCGGATGCCAAGACGTCTCATGACGCCAAGAAGTCCGGAGTCGATGTCAGGAAGTTCAGCCATTTTCATAGAGGCGGAAAGTAGTTTTCCCGTGTGTATGTCTTTCATTGTCATAATCCTTTGCGTCACAAATATACTAATAATACTCATACGTTGGATTGCGCCTGCCAAAAAGCTAAAAGCGGCTGTCCTTCACAGGAGACCGCTTTTTACAACAATCAAAAAGGATTCACTTTAACTATATGGCTATAATCTCAATCCAACGATGCAAAGGTACGGCGCTGAAAAATTTCCGGCAATCCCTAAATATGGTTAAATTTGCGTCATGGGAAAGAAAAATCATACGTTGGAGATTAACCCTCCGGGCACTCGCATCTTGCTGCATGCGTGCTGTGCTCCATGCTCTTCTGCTATTGTGGAATGCCTTGTAAATCATGGCTTTAAGCCTGTCATATTTTACAGTAATTCCAATATTTTTCCCTACGAAGAATACCTCCACCGCGAAAACGAATGCATACGCTACGCCGCCGAAACCGGTCTGGAAATAGTCAATGATAGCTACGACCATGATGAGTGGCGCCGCATCGCAAAGGGGCTGGAACGCGAGCCCGAAAGAGGCGCCCGTTGCTCCCAATGCTTCCGCTTCCGCCTCGAAAGAGCCGCCCGTTACGCGCACGAGCACGGGTTCGACGTGCTGACCACCACCCTCGCCTCATCCCGCTGGAAGGATCTTGTTCAGGTCAATGCTGCCGGCACCTATGCGTGCAGCATATTCCCGGACGTTACCTGGTGGGACATGAACTGGAGAAAGGGTGGATTACAGGAAAGACGCAACGAAATTATCAGGACGCATGGCTTTTACAATCAGCTGTATTGCGGCTGTGAATTCAGTTTTGTCACGAAAGAAGTGTAAAAACGTTGTAATTCTAGATAAATGGCCTATCTTTGCGGAGATAACACGTAAAAAATGGTAACCAACAAACTCTGTGACACCAAATCATTGATGTCACTTCTGAATATTTTTAAGACATGGAAGTTCTGGAAAGAATTTCTGCTGATGAATGTCGCTATGTTCGTGGCAGCGACTGCCATTTATTATTTTCTTTTGCCGAGTAACCTCGTGGTAGGTTCTGTGACGGGACTTTCCATCGTGCTTTCCGGTGTTTTTGCCAAATTCGGGATGGTAGTGAAAGTTTCATTCCTCATCACTATAATAAATGCGATTTTGCTGGTGCTGGCGTGGTTTCTTATAGATCATGAATTCGGGGCAAAAACCGTGTATACGGCCATGGTTCTCGGACCATTCACGGAAATTGTCAGCAGGATTATGCCATACGAGGCTCTTATTGCGCCCGGTGAGACCACTGTAATGGGAAGTTTGTGGATGGATCTTCTCTGCTTTATTCTGATACTTAGTATTTCGCAAGCTATCTTGTTCAATATCAATGCTTCCACGGGGGGACTCGATATCCTTGCCAAGATTGTGAACAAATATCTTCATTTCGATATCGGTGCTTCCGTGACTATCGCCGGAGCATGTATCTGCTGCTCTGCGTTTGCGATAAACCCATTCAGACTTGTCGTTACAGGACTTATTGGAACATGGCTTAATGGCATCGTAATCGACTACTATACAGCGACATTGAACCGAAAAAAGAGGGTCTGCCTGATTACGGATGATTACGAGCGGATCAGGAAGTATATCATCGAAACGCTGAAAAGAGGTTGCAGCCTGTATGAACTTAAAGGTGGCTATACCTTGGAAAAGCACATGGAGATAGAGGCTATTCTCGCCACGGATGAATTCGCATCGCTCATGAGTTATATAAAGGATAACAACATAGATGCCTTCATAACAGCCGGTAATGTAAGTGAAATTTACGGCAAGTGGAAACCTACCGGCCGTTTCGCAAAATAACGGGAGAACTCGATTCCCCGATTTCAAGTCCCGGTTCCAGGTGAATATCCTGGCCGGGATTGTTGTTTTGTATCATGTCCACCAGCATGTTGAAAGCATCCACAGCGGTCTCTTTAGTGCTCTGTGTCAGCTGGGTAATGGTAGGCGTGACGATTCTGTAGGTGTCGCCGCCGTCGAATCCGATTATCGCAAGATCTTGAGGAATATGAAGCCCCAGGCGTTTTGCGGAACTGCATAGATGCAAGGCGAGGTAGCCCCTTGGGACAAATATGGCATCGGTGCCTCTTTCCATGGCTGTGTTCAGGGCTTTGTCGAGGGATGCAGTGTCGTTTTCGTCCACATAAGTGACCTTGGCGATATCACTCAGTCCCAGTTCATTCATCCTGTTTATGTAACTGTGCTCCCTAATTTTCAGTGTGGAGATATTTACCAGGTTGGAGAACATTTCGATATGTCTGTAGCCGTTGTCCATAAGATGTTTGATGCCTATCCTGACGGCCTTGTCGTTGTCCAGCATAACCTTTCCGACATCCTCCACTTCCATTTCACGGTTCATGAGGACGACTTTTATTCCGGCGGCCATGGCTTTGCGGATTTCCTCTTCGCATCCGTCGCATGGACTTATCAGGATGCCGCCTACGCCATCTGCGCGGAAGGTCTCGATCAATTTTCCTATTTTATCTGTGCGGTCGTCCGAACTTCCGAAGAGAACTGTATATCCGTTTTCGTAGGCGATATTCTCTATATTTCTGGAAATCACCGAGAAATAATGGTTTGACAAATCGGGTGTGATGACTCCGATGGTCTTTTTGTATCCTGAGCGGAGAGCCGAGGCCGTCTTGTTCGGAGTATAGTTCAGCCGTTTCACGACTTTCATTATCGCTTCCGCTGTCTTCGGGTTTACGCCGCCTTTTCCGTTCAATGTCATCGACACCAGGCCGACTGACACGCCCGCTTCACGTGCTATGTCTTTAATCGTATATTTTTCCATAATATCTCCGCAACTTGCTGTTCTTAGGGCTGATATCTTACTTAAAAGCGGTGTTTCGCGTTTGCTAAACTATGTACAAATATATGAAAAAAAATAGAAAAAAAATCAGAAAAATTTGAACCGATTCAAAAAAAGTTTATACCTTTGTAGTGTCTTTGAATCGATTCAAAGAAATAATACCACATTAAAATGGATTCTAACAAATTCATAACTATCTCTAAATCAGCTAAATTGGCTGGTGATTACGATGTTGTCGTTTGCGGCGGAGGTCCTGCCGGATTCATAGCAGCCATCGCTGCCGCACGTGAAGGAGCCAAGACTGCCATTGTAGAACAATATGGTTTTTTCGGCGGAATGGCCACTGCCGGATTCGTAAATCCGATAAGTGTTTTTTCATATAACGGAGCTCTTGTGACAGGAGGAATTCCATGGGAGTTCGTGAACAGGCTCCAGAAAGCAGGAGGAGCGGAAATCGAAAGCCCGTTAGCCAATGTCGCTTTCGAGCCGGAGCATTATAAGCTCGTGGCACAGAGGATGATACTCGAAGCTGGAGTGGATATTTACATGCATTCTTATCTGACGGGATGTGTAAAAGACGGGAACAAGATTACGCACATAATCATTGACAATAAAAATGGTGCGGAAGCACTTTCGGCGAAGGTTTTCATCGACTGTACGGGGGATGCGGATCTGGCGGCGATGGCTGGTGTGCCGATGCAGGCGCAGGAGGGTCCTTTGCAGCCGCTTTCTTCCTATTTTATCCTGGGCGGCGTGGATACTTCGACTCCGATGATGCAGGATGCTGTCCATCATAACAAACAGGGGAAGAACTGTCATTGCCTTCCGGTGCGCGAGAAACTTTTGGCGCTTCAGGACAAGCTCCAGATTCCGGAGTTCGGCGGACCGTGGTTCTGTCTTACGGAGCAGCCTGGAGTAGTTACCGTGAATATGACCAGGACCGGGGCCAATGCTTGTGATAACCGCGATTATTCTTATGCGGAGTGCAGGCTCAGAGAGGATGCGTTCAGGATGGCGGCGATTCTCCGCGAGAATGTGGAGGAGTTTAGAAATAGTTGGCTGATAGCGGTTTCCACGCAGGCTGGCATTAGGGAAACCAGAAGAATCAAGGGACTTCATACGATTACCGGAGAGGAATATGTCAATTCGTTCCATTACCCGGACAGCGTTTCCAGATGCGCTCATCCTATCGATATACATGTGGCGAAAGGGGCTGCACAGAACATTACTTTCCTGAAAAATCCGGCCTATGTGCCGTATCGCGCGTTGATTTCGGAAGGCTTCCCGGACCTGATCGTCGCAGGCCGTTGCATCAGCGCCGGAAAGACCGCCTTCGCTTCCATCAGGGTTCAGTCCAGCTGTATGGATATGGGCCAGGCCGCCGGAGTCGCTGCCGCCATGAGCGCCCGTTCGGGAAAGGCTGTCCAGGAGGTTGAGGTCAATGCCTTGGTGGCGAGGTTGCGTGAGATAGGTGCGAAGATTTAGTAATTGAAACTTTTAGAATCACATAATGAATACACTTGATTATTTAGTAATACTGGCTTATTTCCTCGGACTTATAGCTGTGAGTGTCGTAATGTCACGAAAGATAAAGAGTTCTGAGGATATGTTTATCGCCGGACGTAACTCGTCATGGTGGCTTTCGGGAATATCTTCATATATGACCATATTCTCTGCCAGCACGTTCGTCGTGTGGGGTGGAGTGGCTTACAAATCCGGACTCGTGGCTGTAGTCGTGGCTCTTTGTCTGGGAGTTGCGTCTTTGATTGTGGGCAAATGGATATCCGGAAAGTGGCGCAGTCTGAGGATTAAATCTCCAGGGGAATTTCTGAACATAAGATTCGGTCACAGTTCCGTAAGTTTCTATACCATAGCAGGTATCGTGGCCAGGGCCGTACATACTGCCGTGGCTTTGTATGCTGTGGCAGTGGTTATGTGTGCATTGATAAAAGTACCTGACGGAAGCATTTTCGCATCGACCGGACTTCCTGGTGATACGGCTGCCGGGTATCTGAGTATCTGGTGGGCGCTGCTTATCTTAGGAACAATAGCATTGGTCTATACCGTGGTGGGCGGATTTCTGGCGGTCCTTATGACGGATGTCATCCAGTTCGGCGTACTCATTTCGGTAGTCATATTCATGATTCCTCTTTCATTCCATGCGGTCGGCGGAGTCGGCGCATTCATCGACGGGGCTTCGCAGATACCGGGATTTTTCTCCGGAACTTCTGAGACTTATACCTGGATGTGGCTGCTGCTTTGGGTGTTCCTGAACGTGGCTATGATCGGTGGTGACTGGCCGTTCGTTCAGCGTTACATCAGTGTGCCTACCAGGAAGGATGCCAAGACAAGTACTTATCTCATAGGTATTCTTTATTTCCTTACTCCGCTCATATGGTATTTGCCTACAATGATTTGCAGAGTTATGGAGCCTGGTCTTGCGCTCGATGCTGATGCTGCCACGATGACTTACAACGGCGAGCATGCTTATGTTAACATGAGCAAGATGGTGCTGATGAGCGGTATGGTCGGAATGATGCTCGCGGCGATGTTGTCCGCTACGCTCAGCAATGTGTCAGGCATCCTTAATGTTTATGCCAATGTCTATACTTACGACATCTGGAAACATCATGAGAAGAACAGAAATGCTGACGAAAAGCAGCTGATTAAGGTCGGCAGAATATTTACATTGGTGTTCGGTCTGGTCATTATAGGTCTGTCCATGCTGATTCCTTTCGCGGGTGGCGCGGAGAAGGTGGTAGTGATGCTTCTGACCATGATAATGTGTCCTCTTTATATTCCTTCGATCTGGGGTCTGTTCTCGAGAAGGCTTACCGGCAAGCAGCTGATTTTCGCCATGATACTTACTTGGGCAGTGGGCATTACAGCCAAGCTTACAGTTCCTGCTTCGGTGCTGAGCCAGAGTTTGATAGAGTCTATTTCAGGTTGTGTCCTGCCTGTGATTATCCTCGCCATTATGGAGATCTGGTCTCGCATGAAGGGTGTGGAAGATCCCGGTTATGAGGTGATTGCCGATTATACGGACCCTGAGGCTGACAAGGAACCGGATGCCAAGATGAAGAAGAGTGTGAAGAGTTATTCATTCATGGCGATTTCCTGCTTCTGCATCACCTTGGGCGTAATCGCTCTCCTGCTTCTCGGACTTATAATTGCCGGAGATCCTAAGACTTTGGCAGTCAAGAATATAGTGTGGTCATTCATCGCCTCTATCGCTGTTTTGATCACGTCATATATTGTTTACCGAGTTATCGATTCCAAAAAGACAACCGAGTAATGAAACGCATTTTGACATCATTGGCTTCGGCCGTTATTCTGCCTGCAGTCGCTTTGGCTCAGCTTTATGTGGAGCCTGAGCAGAATGTCGAGTGCTATGAATTTATAAAGAAAAACAGGAAGACGGGACCTCAGCAAGGCCTTGAAATCTGGGGCAACTATGTGTTCGTCCTGGAGGATGGCGGAAATGTGAATGTCTTTGATTTTCAGAAGGCTGCACCTGAGCCGATAACCTCGTTCGCCCTGGCTTCGTCTCATCCTGACAATCATGCGAACAATGCAAGTTTCGGAACGGAGACCAAGAAGGGGGCAAGTTTTCCTCTGCTCTACGTGTCCAACGGTAAGGTAGGATGTGATGCAGAATGGACCTGCGCCGTGGAAAGCATCACCAGGAAGGGACGCAAGTTTTCATCGGAACTCGCCCAGACTATTACCCTCGACATCGCCGGTTGGGAGGAAGAAGGATATGTGAAGATTTTCGGAGCTCCGTCCTGGATGGTGGACAGGACCCGCAATGAGCTGTGGGTTTTCTCCGCACGCAAACGCACCGTCAAAAAGATCACGGCCCATGCCTATGAGAACCAGTATGTTGCGACCAAATTCCGCGTTCCTACGCTATCTGAAGGAAAGGAAATTATTTTAGGGGTCAATGATATTGAAGACCAGGTGGTTTTCCCGTTCGATACATGGTTTACCCAGGCCGGATGTGTGCATGACGGAAAGATATATTACTGTTTCGGATTGGGTATACAGGATCCGTCACGCCCTTCCAGAATCAGGGTTTATGATACTGATACCAGAACGATTTCTGCACGTTATGAACTTCAGGACCAGATTCTTAATGAGATGGAAGACATCGCTATAGTGGGGGACTGGATGTATGTGAACACTAACACAAATCCTAAGAAGACCGACCGTATCCCTTCCATTTTCAAGGTTTCTCTTCCTAAGGCGAAACCGGCTCCGGCATCACCGTTGGACGAGATTCGTCAGATTCCTGAGAAGGCCGGAGGCGTGTACTACGTGGAAGACTTCTCGGACAGGAAGTCACCGGCAGCCCCGGCAGGATACAAGCCGTTCTATATCAATGGCTTCTTCCGTCACGGAGCACGTCAGGTGGATGACAATATCACCTATGCGTCAGTTTACGGCTCATTGGCATTGGCCGAATCGCAGTCCAATCTTACCGGACTCGGAAAGGCAGTGTATGAGCGCCTGAAGCCGTTCCGCAAGAATATCGAATACCGGGAAGCGGACCTCACCCAGCTGGGATGGAGACAGTCCGTGACGCTCGGAGAGAGGATGGTGGACAATTATCCGGAAGTGTTTGAAGGACAGCCGTATATGAGGACGCGCTCGACCAATGTCCTGCGCACTACAGCCACGATGATGGGGCTCGTGCAGGGTATCACTTCCCGCAGGCCGGACCTGAAATGGAATGAAGTGGATAACTCCAGAGCCTTCCTGCAGCAGCTCAATCCTTATGGCACAGTGTGTCCGGGACGTCTGAAAATCGACGCCGACATCATCAGCGGCAGAGGATTCTGGCGTGAGAAGTATGAGCACTTCAGAGACTCTCTCGTGGATGTGGATGCGTTCATGTCCCGTCTGTTCATCTCCCCGGAAAAAATCACGGCGGAATACGACCCGCATGATCTGGAATTCCGCTTCTATCTGATGGCCGGTACGATGCAATGCCTTGATAGACAGGTCCCTCTGTGGGATGTCTTCACGGAAGAGGAAATCCTTTCGATGGCGCAGATCGAGAACTATAAATACTATGCGCAGAAAGGTCCGGAACCGGTGACGCAGGGAAGAGGTTCAGGACTGGCAGCCAGGACATTGAAACACATATTGACACAAGCGAAGAACGACATTGACCTTGGCCGCACCGGCATTGACCTGAGTTTCGGACACGACGGCACCTTGCTCGGAATGATGGCGAATCTCGGTTCAGGGACTTGGGGAAAATCCACTTCTCGTCCTGAAGAGGCCATCCGGTATTGGCAGAACTGGAACATTCCGATGGGCACAAACCTTCAGCTGGTCTTCTACAGAAGTGCCGCAAATCCTGAAATTCTCGTGCGCATGATGCTGAATGAGAAGGATTTGCCGCTTCCTCTCACGCCGGTACAAGGCAATTACTATAAATGGAACGACGTCCTGCAGCATTATCTGGCACATTGTGATGCTGTGGAGAAATCACTTGAACAAACAAAGAACATCAATTACTAATAACCCTAGTTATGAATCTTAACAAGCTGTTTTGGGCAAGTACTGCCATTGTGGCGCTTGCTTCTTGTCAGACTGCGTCTGATCCGTATATGACGCTCGAGACAAAATCGCTTTCGTTGGAGGTAGATGGCGGTACTGCAACCGTGAAACTGTTCTCCAACGTGTATTACAGAGTCAATAATGACTGCACCGACGATGCAGGCAATTATTGGGCACGAATTACTGATACTGAAGTGGATGGCGATGCCACTACATTTCATATCAAGTATGACGCGAATGAAAAGTCAGTTGTCAGGACAGGCACTGTACGCTTTATCGGAGATGGTGTCACTCCGCTCAAATTGACATTGAACCAGAAGGCTGTGGCTCCTAAGGGCATCACTCCTAATTTCGTGGAGCTGCCGTTCACGGAGAACACCACTACGTTCACAGTGCTGGACGAAAGAGAGTGGACCGCCGAGTGCGAGGACAAGGGAGTCGTCATTTCTCCTGCGTCAGGAAAGGGAGTGACCAATGTGACAGTTACCCTGCCTGAAAACAGCACCATCAGCGGCAGGAAGATTAATGTCAATGTCGCTATCAAGGGCGACCAGACATATACTTTCGCGATCGACCAGAAGAAGTACGTCGGCATTCTTGCTGACTGGGCTTTCAAAGAGTCGCTTTCCGAAACTCAGAAGACGTTTGCCGATTCTGAGGAACAGTCTGTATTCCCTGGAACCAACGGAAAATATGTGGCTGCAAGTACAGGTGAAGGTAAACTTGAATATTATGCAGTGGAGAGGACAGGATATTCTGTTGCTGCCGGCAAGTCCAAGGCTGTCTGCAAACGTGGTGTCGGAGCCAAAGGCGGCGGAGACCCTTATGTCTCCGGAACAATCCCTGGAGATTACTGGCTCGTGACCGCTACTATGGGCGGAAAAGTCATTCCTGCCGGTACCAAGATCAAGTTCCGTTTCATCACCAAGATGGGTACGGCCTGCTCTACCAGATGGATGACTGAATACAAGTCAGGTGAAGAATGGCTGCCTACCGCTCCGGTTCAGGATTTTGCTGAAACCGCTGTCAAGGCACTTTCAGGTCAGGATGTGGAATACTCAGCAGTCGTAAAATACAATTTCGCCGCTACATTCCTCGATCCTTCAAACAATGGAGCATATATTCCGGTTGAAGGAACCTTCACCACAGCAGCCGACATGACCACATTCGCTTTCCGTTTCAGGGAAGCCGGTCATCTGGGGCTTGACGGAGCCAAATTCCAGGGACTGTACATCGACCAGACCCACACGAGCGGCCAGTCCCGTTTCTCAGGCCAGACTCCTAACAATCCTGAAACTGGCGAACAGGTGAAGGAATACGACGAGCACGCTACATTTACAATCGAAGAATAACATTATTATGAAAACCAAGATATTAGTCTTTCTGGCAGCATTGCTGCTCCCTGTAGGGGTTTTCGCTCAGAGCGAACTGAAAGGAACTGTCACTGATGCTTCCGGTCCTCTTGCCGGAGTCATGATTCTGAACAAGGACAATGGAAAGTGGGCATCTACCGACATTGACGGCAACTATACATTGCCAAACGTAAAAGAAGGCCAGAAGCTCGAATTCACGTGCATGGGCTTTGTCACCAGAGTGGAGGTGTGGAACGGCCGCAATCCGTTCAACGTGGTGATGAACCCGGATGCAGTCGAACTGGACGAAACAGTCGTGATCGGTTACGGCTCCGTAAAGAAGAAGGACCTCACCGGTGCGGTAGGTGTCGTAAATGACAGGATTATCGGCCAGCAGAGTACTTCCCAGCTCTCCCAGTCACTTCAGGGAGTTGTCCCTGGACTGAGCGTGACCCGTTCCAGCAGTATGCCTGGAGCAAGTGCCACGATCAAAGTCCGCGGTATCACCACAATGTCTGATTCCAGCCCGCTCATCCTCGTGGACGGTATGGCTGTCAGCAGTCTGGACCTGGTCCCTACTGAGGACGTGCGCCAGATCACAGTCCTGAAAGATGCCGCATCCGCTGCCATCTACGGTGCGAGAGCTGCATCCGGAGTGATTCTCATCACTACCAAGGATGCATCCGAAGGCCAGCTGCAAATCGGCTACAACGGAGAGGTGTCAGCCATCACTCCTACCGAACTGCCTTCATATATGACAGGTGTCCTGGACTATATGAACACATACAATGAATATACTTGGAATGATTCCGGCAACCCTGAAGGCGGAGAATACAATACATATTCCAAGGATTACATTGACAATTACATGCAGAACAATGCCTATGACCCGATTACTTACCCTAACTATGACTGGAAATCGGCCATATTGAAAAAGGCAAGTATGCGTCATAAGCACAATGTGACGATGACTTACGGAAACAAGACCATAAAGAGCCGTACATCAGCTTCTTACGAGAATACTGACGCCCTTTATAAAGGTCTTAACTACGAGCGCTTCTCACTGCGTTCCCGCAATACCATCAACTTCAGCAAGAAGTGGTCCGGTTCATTGGACTTCTCTTTCCGTCATGCCATAAAGAAGGACCCTCACTCTGGAAGCCCGATCAAGGCGGCCAACATGTATCCTTCAATCTATGCCGGTCTTTATCCTGACGGACGTATCGCTCCGGGTAAGGAAGGCTCGTTCTCCAATACGCTGGCAGCATGGCGCGAAGGCGGCAAGAAGAAGAGCGAGAATTCTATGGCGACTGCCAAGATTTCCCTCAGCTACAAGCCGATAGAAGGACTCGACATCACTGCCAATTTCACACCGACATTCACATATGCGAAGACCAAGGACATGGCCAAGGCCGTACCTGTCTATGACGCATATGATACCGACTTACTCCTCGGATATGTTTCAGGCTACAAGACCAATTCATTGACAGAAGCGAGATCGGAGTCCAAAACCTATGAGACTCAGGTGATTGCGACTTATGAGAAGACCATCGCCAAGAAGCATAACCTGAATGTCATGGCCGGCTACGAGGACTATATGTACACGTTCGAGTCGCTTGCTGCCGCTTCCAACGATATGGAGATTGCTTCATTCCCGTACCTCGACCTTGCCAACAAGAACTCCCTGACAGTGGGCGGAAGCTCTTACCAGAACGCCTACAGGTCATTCTTCGGCCGCATCATGTACAACTATGACGGTCGTTACTATCTTCAGCTCAATGCCCGCGGCGACGCTTCTTCACGTTTCCACAAAGACCACAGATGGGGATTCTTCCCGAGTGCATCTCTCGGTTGGGTGATTTCCAATGAGAAGTTCATGGCCAATGTCGGCTGGCTCGACCATCTGAAACTCCGTGCATCAGTGGGAAGCCTCGGAAACGAGAGAATCGGCAACTATCCGTACCAGACCTACATCTCCTTCAACAAGGCATTGGTCTATGACACTCAGGGCAATGCTCCTACTTACGTGATGTCCGGAGCGCAGACAGAATACGCTTACCAGGATATCCACTGGGAGAAGACCTGGAGCTGGGATGTCGGTATCGACGCCACATTCCTCGGCAACCGTCTCGACTTGACTGCGGACTATTACTACAAGAAGACCACCGATATGCTGCTCGCAGTCGCAATCCCTTCATTCACAGGATATTCTGCACCTGACCGCAATGCCGGTACAATGAATACCCGCGGATGGGAAGTCAAACTCGGCTGGAGCGACTCCATCGGCGACTTCAACTACGGCATCAGTGTCAATGTCTCTGACTACAAGTCTATTATGGGAAATCTCGGCGGCAAGCAGGTATTCGGCAGCGGCACCATCATCACTGAAGGTGAGGAGTACAATTCATGGTACGGCCTCAAGGCGGCCGGCTTGTTCCAGTCTGCAGACGATGTTGCAGGCAGCCCTCAGCTCGTGGCTTCAAAACCTGGTGACATCAAATATATGGATATCAGCGGACCGGAAGGAACACCTGACGGCATTGTCAATGAAACCCACGACAGGACCATTCTCGGAAGTTCACTCCCGCACTACATCTATGGCGGCAACATCAACCTCGGATGGAAAGGCATCTCATTTTCCGTATTGTTCAACGGAGTCGGCAAGCAGAAGAGCAGACTGACCGAGGATATGGTAAGGGCGTTCCAGAACCAGTGGCTCCCGGTTCCTTCCGTCATGATGAATTCGGACGGCAGCAGAAACTACTGGAGCGTGTACAATACTGAGGAACAGAACCTCAAGGCACGTTATCCGAGACTCTCCTACACCGGTGGTGAATACAACAACTACAAGATGTCCGACTGGTGGCTCATGAACAGCGCTTTCCTGAGAATCAAGAACATAAACTTGGGCTACACATTCCCGAAAGCCATTGTCAGCAAGGTGAATCTGAAAGGACTCCGCGTTTATTTCAATGTGGATGACCCGTTCTGCTTCGACCATTTCCTGAAGGGATGGGATCCGGAGGCCGGCGCATCTACCTATATCGCAAGAACCTGGACATTCGGTCTCGATCTTAAATTCTGATGAAGTATGAAAAAGTTATTAAATATATTCGTTGCGGCGCTCGGAACCCTTTCCGTCGTTTCCTGCGCTGACCTGAATCTCAATCCGCTGTCTTCAGCCTCAAGCGGGAACTGGTATTCCACCCCGCAGGAGATTCGCATTTCTCTCAATGATTTTTACAGAGAGTCCTTCTTTATAATAGAACATAACCTGGCGATGGACCGTCAGACCGACGACTGGGCCCAGCGCAACAACATATATCCTGTAGCAGCCGGAACCATCGACGCTACCACCAACAAAGGTCAGATATATGTGGACAAGACATGGAGCTATTCATACAAGAACGTGAGCAGGGCGAACCGTATCCTCGAGGCGCTGGACAAGATGTCCGGAAAAATGTCAGAGGACGACCTGAACAAGCTCCGCGCAGAAGCCAGGTTCTTCAGAGCATATGCCTATGCCCGGCTGATCACGTTGTGGGGCGACGTGCCGTTCTACCTGAAGGATATAACTCCAGAAGAAGCCTTCCTGATGGGCCGGACCGACAAGAAAGAAGTGCTCAAGCAGATTTACGAAGATTACGATTTCGCGGCAGATCATCTTCCGCTGGACAATAATTCAGCCACGGCAGGATGCACCCGCGTGGACAAGGGCTGCGCACTGGCATTCAAGGCAAGAATCGCATTGTATCAGTATGATTATCAGACTGCTGCAGAGGCTGCGAAAGCTTGTATGGACCTGAACAAGTACTCTCTGTTCTATGCATCGGAGAAGGACAGCTATGGACGCGGCAGCTATGGCCAGTTGTTCCAGCAGACATCCATGACTTGCGAGACCATTTTCTCGATTCCTCACTCAAACGAACTTGAAATCGACGCGGACGGCAAGCCTATGACTCCTGCAGCTGGCTCGTTCATTCCTCGTTCAGCAGGCGGAACCCATAATGCCCAGCCTTCATGGGAACTCCTGGCAGTGTATGAAATGGCCAACGGCAAGACCATTGACGAGCCGGGCAGCGGATTCGACCCGCACAACCCGTTTGCCGGAAGAGACCCACGCTGCTGCCAGACTTTCGTGGCTCCGGGAGAAAGAGTATGCAACATCGAGTGGAATCCTGCTCCTGACAAACTGGAGACTTACGATTATGAAGCAGGCAAGATGGTGACCAACAAGGACAGCAAGGGTGGCAGTGATGCCGCAAACTGCTCATATAACGGATGTTGCCTCGCAAAAGGCGTGCGTGACTCCTGGAGAAGCAGCCGCTTCAAGGACAACCCTGTAGTCCTCATGCGTTACGCGGACGTCCTGCTGATGTATGCCGAGGCCAAGATAGAACTGAATCAGATCGACGGCACTGTCCTCGACTGTATCAATGCTGTACGTGCACGCGCATACGATGTGAAACTGACCGATGTAAGTTCATACCCTGCGATTACCACGACTGACCAGGCTGAGTTGAGGAAAGTCCTCCGCAGAGAGCGTAGAGTGGAACTGGCATGGGAGAATCTCCGCTACTTCGACCTCGTCCGCTGGCGTCAGTTCGAGAATGCATTCTCCCACAACATGTTCGGCTTCTCCAGAAATGCAGCTGCGAACAAAGCCGGTTTCGCTGACGGAAAATGGTTCTGGCCTCAGGCACCGACATTCGATGAGGACGGTTTCCCTGAATTCGAGGCGATGGTGGACGGCAAGTTTATCGTGCAGAACGGCGAGCGCATGTTCAACGAGAAGGTCTATCTCTGGCCTTTGCCGAATGATGACGTGCAGATTATGAACGGTATTCTCAAACAGAATCCTGGTTATTAGAATTATTATTTAAGGGAAAAAAAGTAATGAGTGTAGATGAAATTCTTCTGAAAAGCAGATTCCAGCCGCTCGAAAGAATCCTGGCGTATGACGTTTTCAACACCGGATTCAATGGCTGGATGACGCTGATGCCCAATTTTACTGAATATCCTGACTTCGACGTTCCGGCAACCCTGGTCTGCAAAGACCAGTGGCCGCCGGTAATGCTCAGCTCAGCGACATATCGTTATCCCGGAACTCACGGGGCAATGTCCGGAACATACAGTCTGAAACTCTCGACCCGTCCGGTGGCCGCCCCATATGTGGAAAAACCTGCAGAAGGCTCACTTGGCCACGCCATCAAGAGACTCTCGTTCTACAGGCCGGAAAACAGGTTCCTCCAGATCGAGTGCTGGTTCTCCTATACGGCAGAACAGGACGTGGTGGACGGTGGTGACCGCCCACAGCCTGGACTCCATGAGAACTCCATCAGAGATTTCGGAATGGGATTCGACGTACAGGAACACGGGAAACGCTATTTCGTAGGAATGCGTTATCTCAACGCCGTGGACGGAAAACTTACCCAGAAATGGCAGTATGTGCATTCCCGCGACGGTGTCACTGACGAAGAATGGGCCTATGGCTTGAAAGGGGACTGGTGCAAGAAAGGCGTGGACCCGTGGTGGTTCGGCAAACGCTATCCAAACGGTGACCATGACGGTTTCATGAACCTGCCGGACGGCGGCCAGAAACTCATTTACAATGAGACTGACTGCAAACTCAACTGGCAGTATATGAGACTGAAAATCGACACCAAACTGCGCGAATACGTCGAATTCCAATGTCAGGACAAGATCTGGGATATGAGAGGCACCAAGGCAGATGCACGTGATGGTTACGACCGCATTGACAATCTAATTAATCCTTTGTTCTGGGTGGAGACGGATACGAACAGAAGGGTGTTCTTCTACGTCGATTCGGTGGTTGTTTCTCAGGAATAGGAGGATGGATTATGAAGATGTTTAATGATTCTCACCTTGAGGTGAAAAAGTTTTTTGAGGGCTCTTTCGAGACTCATCCTTACGAGGTAGGTTGGGCTGATGAGGCGATTTTCTTCGTTATGGTGGAGAAATTGGAAGGGAATCCGGTATTCACAGGCCAGGTACAGCTGTCTCAGGATGGCGTGCATTGGGCTGACGATGGCAGTGCTCCTATGACATTTGGCGGACTTGGACTGCATATCATTAAAGTGCAGCCGAATTTCGGCAATTATATCCGTCTTGCCGTGAATATCGAAGGCGGTAAAATGTTCTTAAATCTCCATATTGCATGCAAAGGTTAAACAAAATAATATTGACAGCTGTTTTGCTCGCGCCGATGGCCTGTTCTTCCGATAATGGGAAGACGGGCCCGGACGTGAAGCCTGTTGTACCTCCTGTCCAGAAGGAGACTGGGATAGAAATCGGCAAGGTGCTTCCTGCGTGGCAGAAAGGTGAAATGGATATCCATTTTATCAACACTACGACAGGGGAGTGCGCCTTTCTGATTATGCCTGACGGTACGCAGATGCTTATCGATGCTGCCAGTTCGCTTATATCCACTAATTCAAATGGCAGTACGACTAATACCGGCATCCGTTCCAGATGGGACCCCACCAAGACCGGCACGCGCGGTTCTATGTTGATAGCCAATTACTTGAAGAAGTGTATGGCGTGGACTGGAAATGGTACCATAGATTATATTGTGAACACGCATTTGCATAATGACCATTTCGGAGATTGCAATTCGTCACTTCCTGTTTCCGGAAATTCCTCTACTTATCGCCTGAACGGTATTCCGGAGATTCTGGATTTGTTCCCTGTTTCCAAGGTTGTCGACCGCGGGTGGCCGTCCTATGACTACCCATTCGATATGCAAACCCTTGCGAGCAATAAGGCTGCTGTTAAGAATTATGTCAATGCCGTAAAATGGCATGTGGAAAACAAGGGCCTTAAGGCGGAACTTTTCAAGGCTGGTGTTACAAATCAGATAGTTCCGAGGACTTCGGAATATGATGTCACTGTCAGAAATGTCGCTGTGAACGGTGAAATTTGGACAGGAAACGGCACTGATACTAAGAAGACCTTCCCTGAGAAAAAAGATATCGTCGTGGCTAACCCTGCGAAAATCGCCGGCACGGACAAATGTCCGGCTGAAAATATCTGTAGTTGTGTGATGAAGGTGTCTTATGGAAACTTCGATTTCTTCGCCGGAGGTGATTTGCAATATAACAGCAGGTCCAATTTTCCTTGGAAAGACGCTGAACTTCCATGCGCTAAAGCAGTAGGCAGGGTAGAGGTGATGAAAGCTGATCATCATGGTTCGGAGGCGACCAACAGTCCTGAAGCCCTGACAATCCTTTCTCCACAGGTAATCGTGGTAAATTCTTGGGTGGATGTGCATCCTCGTACTTCCGTCATGGCTTCTATGGAGAAAACGCTTCCTGCCATGGATCTGTTCATCACTAATTTCTGTCGCGGTGAGCGTCCTTCAGGAGTGGATGATAAGGTTACAGAGGCAGAGGCATCCCGCGTGAAAGGTTACGATGGCAACATCGTCATCAGAGTGGTAGACGGCGGCAAGAAATACTATGTCGTAACCACTACAGACTCCGATGGCCAGATGACTGTAAAGAATATCTCCGGCCCGTATAACAGCCGATAGGGTAGAATATACAATCACTAGACTTTAGTTTGCGGTCACAAATCTTGTATTGGTGGCCGCAATGCAATTTTTCAAAACTTTTCTTGAGAGTTTCATCGACTCTCATTGATAATTATGGGGCACAGAACGAAGCGTAAATGAGTCGGTCGGCTGAAAAATGGGTGAGAG
>OGDF01001880.1_pt1 | contig 29947 bp, 24 predicted proteins | sample 1570141 | NCBI WGS metagenome assembly OGDF01 (sample SAMEA4370581, study PRJEB24528) | human gut metagenome | reverse complement strand
TCATGAAAATAAAAAAATTCTCAAAAAAAGTGTCCAAAAACTTGACATAGATCCAGTTGCACAAGTTTTTAATGCTGAGACTTTTATAATAGGACTACTTGCAGGTTTAATAGGAATATTAATTACAGTTCTTCTTCTAATACCAATAAATAAACTTATATATTTAATATCGGATGGCGCAAATGTAAAAGCATCTTTACCTATTTTAGGCGCAGTTATTTTAGTTATATTAAGCACAATACTTACACTAATAGGTGGAATTATTCCTTCTAAAAAAGCAGCTAAAGAAGATCCTGTATTAGCATTAAGATCAGAGTAATGTAATAAACACTAAAAATATTACAATCAAAGTTTTATAATACTCGTAGTATTAATATATAAATTTAAAAAAATTATACATTAATTAAAAATATGTATAATTTTTTTGCTTTTTTATACATATTTAATGAGTTTAAATTTATTACCATATGATAACATATATTTAAAAACTAATCGCATTTTATAGCAATTAACTTTATCATCAAGGGCACTTGCAGAATTAACATGACGATATATACAAAGTTCTTACTGAAAGTGGATATAAAGAAGAAAATGCTAAAGAGGTTACTGACTATAGAAATGCAATTTGGACAGGATATGAACAAATAAAAAAGATGGATTTATAAATACAAATACTTTAGTTAAAATACAAGGAATTATTGAGCATAATAAAGCAGGAATAAAGGAATTACCTGGAACAGAATTAAAAAATTCTGTAACTGGAAAAACAATTTACACTCCACCTCAAAGTGAAAGAGAAATACGTAATTATTTAAAAAATTTGGAAGATTTTATAAATAATAATGATATAATTGATCCATTAATAAAAGTTTGTTTAATTCATTATCAATTTGAAAGCATCCATCCATTTTATGATGGAAATGGAAGAACAGGTAGAATTTTAAACATATTATATTTAGTATTAAACAACTTAATTGACAGCTTGAATTATTAGCAAGTAATTAATGATAATTTCAGTCACCAAAGTTGTCAAAAAGAAAAAATACACTTAAGTAAATAAATTTTGGAGTTTCATAGAGGTTGCTGAAAAAGTATAAAAAAAATTAAAATATAAAATAAAGATTTCTTAAAAGTAAAAAAATAAACTTAAAATTTAAAGTGAAAAAAATTATTTTACATTATAATTTAATAAATTTTCTTATAAGTATTATATAATTTTAGATTACAAATCCATACTATGATTTTATATAATTGTAACACGCAAAAATCGATTTTAAGGCGCTTTTATAACTATATGGTTTTATATTTTACCACTATTTCTTTTTGCACAAAACTTTGATGCCGTGACAGTTTTAAATAAAAATAATCAATAATTTTGTCGTGAAGTATAGACAAATGTTCGTTTTTATTATAAAATATGTACAATAATTCAAAAATGCAAGAAGTTATAATATATAAATACCAGCAAATATACTAAGAATTAAATTTTATATAATAAAGGATGTGTTGTTATGGATGAAAAAAAGAATGAAATTATTTTATTTGAAAACCAAGGAGTAAAATTAGAAGTAAACTTAAAAGATGAAACTGTGTGGCTTAATAGACAACAGTTAGCTGATTTATTTGATAGGGATATAAAGACAATAGGAAAACATATTAATAATGCTTTAAAAGAAGAGTTAAAAGATGTTCCAACTGTCGCAAAATTTGCGACAGTTCAAAAAGAAGGGAAAAGAAAAGTATCTAGAAATATTGAATACTATAACTTGGATATGATTTTAAGCATTGGATATAGAGTCAAATCCAATAAAGGTATTATATTTAGGCAATGGGCAAATAAAATATTAAAAGATTACATGCTAAAAGGTTATGCAGTAAATCAAAAAAGATTAGAATATTTGGAAAAAACTATAAAATTAATAGATATTGCTAATCGTATTGATGAAAGACTAGAAGGAAATGATGCAAAAGAAATATTAAAAGTAATTGGAGAATATTCAAAAGCATTAAACTTATTAGATGATTATGATCATAGAACTTTAAAGAAAATTGAAGGGAATATAGACGATAGGAAAATTAAATACCAAGAATGTATAAATATAATTAATAAATTAAGATTCAATGAAGAAAGTTCGCTTTTTGCTGTTGAAAGAGATAAAGGATTAGAATCAATTATTGGAAATATTTATCAAAGTTTTGCACGGACAAGATATTTACAAGAGTATAGAAGAAAAAGGAGCAAATTTCTTATATTTAATAGTAAAAAATCATGTATTTGCAGATGGCAATAAAAGAATTGCAGCAACTTTGTTTATATATTTTCTAAATTTTTACGGAATATTATATAAAAACGGTAAACAAGTAATTGATAATAATACATTAACGACTATTACTTTGCTAATTGCTGAATCAAATCCAAAAGAAAAAGATATAATTATAGATTTAGTGTTGAATTTTTTGAATAATGAATAAAATTGGAGGTAAATAATATGTTAGATTATGAGAGTGCTCCAGAAAGCATAATAATTAAAGATAAGGAAGATTTGAAAAATAAATTACAACATGGTTTAGATGATATAAAATTAAACAAAACATATTCTTTAGATGAAGCTTTTAAGTATATTGATAATTTATAAATAGGAGTGAAATTTATGATTGGCATAGAATATTATTTTAGAAAAGCGACAATAGATGATTTTGATTTTATATTTGATTTAAAAAAGAAAAATTTCAAGAAATATATTGAAGAATATTTTGAATGGAACGAAGAAGAAAGAAAAGAAATGTATTATAATACTCTAAAAAATTATTTTGGAGAATATAATATTATAGTTATAAACAATAAAGATGTTGGTATTTTTGCCGTTGATGAGTCATATAAAGGAGAATCCTACATTAGTGAAATTAGCTTGAACAAGGAATACCAAAACAAAGGGATTGGAACAGATATATTGAATAATCTGTTAATTAAAAATAAACAAAAAGGTTTAAAAACCAAATTAAAAGTTTTTAAAAATAGCCCTGCAAAGAAATTATATGAACGATTAGGTTTTTCTGTTTATGGAGAAAATGAATCACACTATCAGATGGAAAAAATGTAGAATTAAATATATCATTATTAATTTCCATAAAAATAAGTAGAGTAGGGGGAATAGCCATATTTTTAATGTTGTAGATTTATATTTAATATAAATATTTTATATTTGTGCAAAGTTTTTACAAAATAAAATTTGCTTCAGATTTATAATTAAAAATTTTTAAAAAATAAAAAAATATTATATTTGAAATTTAAAAAATTACAAATTAAAGGTTTTAAATTTATAGAATTTTTTAAAACGAACATTTGTTAATTGCAAATTTTAATGTTTGGTTTTTAATTTATATGTATTTTAATTATTATAATTTAAACTTACGAAAATCAATTTTAAGCCAATTACAATATTGCAATATTAAATTAAAGATAAATTATAAAACTGATTTAAAATTGATTTTAGAAACAAATATCTGGTACTAGACTAACATTATTACAAGTAATAAATTATGTGAGTAGGACTCTGAAATGAGTTCTACTATTTTACTCCTGCTTCTTATTACACAAAATTTATATAATGGACACAAATTTGCAACCTAATATATAAAATCATTACTTAAGTAAACAAATACCTGAAAGTATGAAAATTAAAAATAGAAGAATAGATCCTGCATTTATGGATTGAAAAACAATTTTTAGAAAAACATGGTATAATGTTTATAAAAAAGTTGGGAATAATTTATTGACTCCTATACACATTTCATTTGTAATATGTGTATGAAAGTCAAAAAGAGAAAATATAAATTATATTTATTTATATATAAATCTCATAATAAAAATATGTATAATCTTTTGCTTTTTTATACATACTTTTAGAACATATAAGAAAATGTGATAATTTGTCGAAAAGCAATGTTAAAAATGTGATATAAAATATTGAAAGAATGTTAAAAATGTGATATACTAATACTGAAGGTGATAATATGAGGTTAAAAAGAAAAATTGATGAATATTTAAGAGAATGGAAAAAAAGCAAAAATAAAATGCCATTAATAGTAAAAGGTGCAAGACAAATTGGAAAAACTGAATCAATAAAAAACTTTGGATTAACTAATTATAAAAGTTTAATTGAAATAAATTTTGTTTTACAGCCAGAATATAAAGACATTTTCGACAAAGGGTTTGAAATAGATAGAGTCATTAAAGATATCACATTAAAAAATGGAGATTTTCAATTCATACCTGGAGAAACATTAATATTTTTTGATGAAATGCAGGACTATCCAAGTTGCGCAACAGCTTTAAAAGCCTTTAGAGAAGACGGAAGATTTGATGTTATATGTTCAGGATCCTTAATGGGAATAAATTATGAAGAAATTGAATCAAATAGTGTAGGCAATAAAATTGATTATATAATGCATTCATTAGATTTTGAAGAATATTTATGGGCAAAAGGATATAGCAATGAGCAAATAGAAGATTTATATCAATGTATGACAAAAAGTGAACCATTATCAAAAATACAATATGATGTTATGATGGAAAATTTTCAAGAATATATGATTGTTGGAGGAATGCCACTAATTGTTAAAACATTTGTTGAAAACAAAACATATACTGGAATTTTAGAAATGCAAAAGCAAATAATATTGGACTACGAAGAAGATATTACTAAATATGCAGGTGGACTTGATAAAACAAAAATACTAAATGCATATAGAAAAATTCCTGTATTTCTAGGTAATGAAAATAAAAAATTTCAAATAACAAAAATTTCTTCTGGAGCTCGAAATAGGGAATATGTTGGAGTCATAGAATGGCTAGAAAACGCTGGAATAGTTAATATTTGCTATTGTCTTGAACAAGTAAGTTTACCATTAAAAGGAAACTATAATCCTGATAATTATAGATTATATTTTGGAGATCCTGGTCTACTGATTGCAACATTGGATGAAGAAGCTCAACTTGATTTAAGAAGAAATAAAAATTTCAATACTTATAAAGGTGCGATTTATGAAAATATAGTTGCTGATATGTTAGTTAAAGAAGGATATAATTTGTACTTTTATAGGGATGAAACAGGCAGACTTGAAATGGATTTCTTTGTAAGAGATACAAATTATTTAATTCCAGTAGAAGTGAAAGCAAGTGATAATTCCACAATATCTTTAAATAATTTAATTGATAATGATAAATATAAAGATATAAAATACGGAATAAAACTTTGCAATAAAAATATTGGATTTAATGGGAAATTTTATACATTTCCATATTTTCTTACATTTTTATTAAAAAGATATTTAAATGAAAAAAATATATAAAAGTAATTATAAGTCTTATTTTAAATATTAGAGTAAGACTTACTTTTTATGTAGGAAGGTAGCAGAACTACAATAAAACAAATCTTAATAATACCAATACAAAAATGGCTGAAAATATGTTAGAATCAACAAACATCTTAGATATTGATAAAATAGCTAAAAAGCATAAAATTTACTAGATTTAATAAAAAACGGTGGAGTAGGGGGAAGAGCCTTATTTTCAGATATATACATTTTAAATAAATATTAAAAGTAAAAAAATAGAAAAATAGGTAGTAAAATATTTTGTGCAATATTTTTAAATTATTTTTAGAAAAAATATAAAATATATAATTTAATAAAATAATTTTAATTTGAATTTTAAATAAAAATTAAAAAAATTACAAATTAAAGATTTTAAAATTTTGTTTGCTAAAAAATCTTAAAACGAACATTTGATTATTACAAATTGATTTATGAATTTTAATTAAAATCTTAGATTTTAAATTATATTTATAAAATCTGAAAAACAATTATAATTAATTTAAATTATTAACTAATCAAATTATATGTAAGATCTTTTGAAATTAGTTAAAATAATTGCTTGCGAGAATCGTTTTTAAGACATTTTTATAAAACAGCCATATAGTTTGTTGTATGGTATTTTAGCAAAATACTGGTAATTCTAAGATTTAGCAATTTTTAGTAGTAAATTGTTTAATTTTATAGATATACAATAATAATCAAAAATATCTCAAAAAAGCGACGCACGAGAATCGATTTTAAGCCATTTTTATTTTTAAGGCTTATAGTTTGTTGTTCGTAAAATTGAGTAATGAAATTAAATTTTAAATAGAAAAATTATTTAAATGTAAAATTATAAAGATAAATTATAAAACTGATTTAAAATTGATTTTAGAAATAAATATCTGGTACTAGACTAACATTATTACAAGTAATAAATTATGTGAGTAGGACTCTGAAATGGGTTCTACTATTTTACTTCTACCTCTTATTACACAAAATTTATATTTTGCGCAGTTAGATGTAGAAAAAAACACAAAATTTCAAATCCACTAATATTCTACACTATCTTTAATTTATTGTCAATATTAAAATCATACATTTTGTTATTTAAATATTCAAAGTTTTTCTTCTGCAAAAATAACTTCTGCCCTTCAAAGAATGTGTCATTCTCCCTATTGTATAGTTCATAATTTGCTGTAGTACTTATGTATCTGTGCAATATTCTTAGCTCTTCATAGTCATCGCAAAAATTATTATAATCCATAAAATTTGAAATTAACATTTTTTCTTTACTTGGATATCCATTCATTATCATCATAAATAGCGAAATTGAATTTAATATACGTACAATATTCTTTTCGGATAAATCTAAAATCATACATTTTTCTATATTATGCAAACTATTATGGCAAAATTTTAATATTATGTTAACTGTTTGGAAGACTTTGCCCTAACCCAAAAGAACTCTAAAGATTATAAAATACTATTTGAAAAGCAAAAAATGTTACAATTATATTACAAAATTGTCATGCAATTGTAACCTATAAATCAACAAAATGTGATAAAATATTTTTAACTTAAAAACGTATATGGTAAAATAAAGAAAGGTATATGATAAATATGGGAATAATAATATTTTTAATAGTTATAATAGCAATATTAAAACTTTTAGAGTTATATTTGAATACTAATGGTATCGCTACTAATAGTAGGCAAAATAATAACTATAACTTTAACGGAAAATTAAATTCAAAATTACTTACTAATAATGAACTTAACTTTTATTATAAATTAAAATACATAACTGACAAGTACAATTTTTTCATTTTTCCTAAAGTAAGATTGGCTGATATCATAACAACACATAATTATTCGGATTTTAATAGAATTAAAAGTAAACATATTGATTTTACAATTTGCGATCAGAACACAAAACCAATATTGTTCATAGAACTTGATGATAGTACACATAATAATATAAAAAATAAAGAAAATGATGCTAAAAAAGATTATATAATGCAAACATTATCAATAGCAATAATAAGAGTAAAATTGTATGAAATAGATGAAAAATTAAATGACATAAATGATATATTAAGGCTTAATTTAGTGACGAATTAACTACACCGTCACTTCTTTTTTATGCTTTCTAATTCTTTGATCTTTTTTTTATTTTTCGTCTTTATTAAGCTTTACAAAAAACATTTAATGTTTTATAATGTTACTTGGAGGTATGATTATGTATAATGAAGAAGATATACCACAATATTTGAAATCATTTTTAGACTATATGTCAACGATCAAGGGCAGATCTGCTAATACTGTAAAAGAATATTATTATGATTTACGTTATGCATTAAAATATCTAAAAATAACAAAGGAAGATAAAATTAGTGATAAAAATATTACTCCAGAGCTTATTGAAAAAACGGATATTACAAAATTAGATGAAAATTTCTTAAAAATGATTCAATTAAATGACTTATATAAATATTTAAATTATCTATCAAGTGTAAATTTAGATAAATCTAGTACTAGAGCAAGAAAAGTTGCAGCTTTAAAGTCATTTTTTAATTATTTAACATTCAAAGAAAAAATATTAGATAAAAATCCTACTGTAGAGTTAGAAACGCCAAAAATTTCAAAAAGACTTCCAAAGTACTTATCTTTAGATGAAAGTTTATCCCTACTCCATAGCGTAAATGGAGAATTTGAAAAAAGAGATCTCTGTATACTAACGTTATTTTTAAATTGTGGTCTACGATTATCAGAGTTAGTTAATATTAACATGTACAACATACGAAACGACATTTTAACTGTAGTAGGTAAAGGTGACAAAGAAAGATCTATTCATTTAAATAATGCCTGTAAAAAAGCAATTGATGGCTATCTAAAAGAAAGAAGTGCAATAAAGGGTATTAAAGATAAAGATGCACTATTTATATCTAAAAGAGGTACTAGAATTGGAAAACGTACTGTTGAAATGATGGTAAAAAAATATATAATTCAATCTGGACTTGATCCAAAAAAGTACTCCCCACACAAATTAAGACATACTGCTGCTACGTTAATGCATAAGTACGGTGGTGTTGATATTCGATCATTACAACAAATTCTTGGACATGAGAGTATATCAACAACTGAGATATATACCCATATAGATAGTGAGCAAGTTAAAAATGCTTTGGACAGTAATCCACTAAATAATATATAGTATATCTGATGAGCTAATTATTGTTTCTTGCAATATACTCATCAGTTTTTTTGTATATAATCATTATATACTGGAACATATATAACTTGCCCAACATAAATGTCACAACTTTTCATACTATTTATTTCTTTTATATCCGCTATAACTTTTTGGATATTCAAATTTTCATCTCCTATGCATATATTACTTGCAATAGTCCACAAAGTATTTGATTTTTGAACAACTATTTCTTTAGTATTAGAATAACTGTATTTGTGATTACTTTTAAATATTGTTGTGAAAACTATTATTAATAATATGATTATGATTATTTTTTTTATTTTCATAAAAGCACCTCTGCTAAGAACATATGTTCATACTAATATATTACCACACATATGTTCTTAAGTCAATAACTTTCTCCAAAAAATGAACATTTATTCTTTTTAGATCAAATTATTTTATATATCACTTACTATAAAAATATGCTATTTACTTTACTTACAATATCTGACTTAACTTTAAAAGAAATTGTTACTTTTTCATTAAATTTAAGGTCTACTTCTTTAATATCCTCTTTTTTCATATAATTATCTAATTTTGATTTTATTTGTTGATACTTTTGATAGCTAATTATATATTCCATTTCAATATATTTATACAGTTCTTTTTTATTACATTTTATTATAGCGTTTCTTGCAGAATTTAAATATGCTCTAGACAGAGGTCCTGCACCAAGTAATATCCCACCAAAATATCTTACAATTATTATGCATATATTTGTTATATTCTCTTTTACTAACAATTCATATATTGCCTTAGTTCCAGTACCTCTTGGCTCACCATCATCAGAAAAACTAAAATTTACGATATTATTTTTTAAATAGTTATAAATATAAACCACATGTCTAGCACTTTTGTTATTTTTTTTAATATCTTCGATATATTTATTTGCTTCTTCTTCATTTGAAATTCTATATACATACGATATAAATTTAGATTTTTTTTCTATCAATTCACCAGATGCTAAAAAATTATTGCAATTATCTTGACTAGTAGTTAAAGTATATAAATTCATCTTATCACCTACAGTAATTTTATCATATAGATAATTTTTAGTCAAATAAAAATGTATAACAAAAGTAGTATAAAATTTACATAATACTTGATTTATACTATTTTTTTTGATAAAATGATCGTGGTAATAACATTTGCCTACTATACAGTTATAAGGAGGAGTATATTCATGTTAGTTGAATTAAAAGAACTTGAACAGCTTATCTATCAAGAGAAATTTACAATATGGGAGCTAGCACGGCAATATAACATTAGTATTCATGTAGCGGTATTTAGAATGCTAAAAAATGCAAGTAACCATGATACTGATACTTTTGAAAAATTGAAAAGGTGCTTAAAAATTAATTCTGAAACTAAAGTTAAAGTTCATGATATAAGATTTAGCAAAGATGAATTTATAAAAGCTGTTGATAATGGAAAAACTGTTACTGATTTTGCTGAAGAAATGGGTTATTATAATTCATTAGTGCTTTATCGTTATTTAACTAAGTTATTTGATGGGGATTTAGCGTACCCTACCCTACTTGAAAGATTCAAGAAAAACCAACTATCAAAATCATCACATACAGCAAGGCCAAAAACGAAAATATTGCTTACTTCAGATTTTATAGTTAGTTGTAATATTTCAAGATTTAAGCAGTACTTAAAAGATACATTTAATGATGAAAACGAGTTTGAATGTCAAATTTTAAAATTTACATTTAAGCTATTTGTTAACAAAAATGAAATCATGAATAAAATTTTGTCATTTCCAAATCTTAAATTTATTGAGTATGATACATTTTATGAATTCAACAGATATTCGAGTAACGTAATAGATATATCACAAGTTACATATGATAAAAAAGTTCAAAGATTGTCATTTCTAGCAGATAATGATATTGTTTTAAAGTACTTAGTTGAACATATAAAAGAGAAAATTTTAGTTGCAACTATGAATAATAATTTAATTATCTCATGCAAAAAAATCGGTAAGGACTCAATTTGTTATACTAATAAGCAAAAGTATTTGACTACTTCATCACTTATTTTTTATAGCGATTATGCTACAATGGTTAGTAACGAACTAAGTATATTTACCGACACAAATGCAATATATAAACTCAATTCTTTAAAAAATCTTAATACAACTATTGTTATCCTTGAAAATGTTATAAAAGAAATTCCATATGATATTTTTATTGAAGTTTTAGAGTTTGCAAGCAGTTCAAATTCCAAAGTATATTTTAATGTTAATCCATTTTTAAATAACTATGATTTTGTGTATAATGACATGGCAATTCTTGTAAATACCTTGTTAAGTGCTCATTCTTTTAGGAATATCAGGTTAATGACTAATGATCATTTATTGAAATTTGAAGCACTATTTTCAAATGTTGATGTTGTTGATTCTAGTGACATTGCAAAACTAAATTCAGAAAATTTAACTAATTTTGTAAAGACACCAACAAATGAAAAAGTTGAAACTTCAAAAAAAGTTAGTATGCTTCCAAGCACAAATAAAACTGAAAAAAAATCACCTAGTGTAAAAAAAATATATAAAGAAAGTGAATATGAAACTATACAAGGTAAAATAGAAAAAGGATGTTTTGTGATAAATACTACAAATGTTGATTCTGTATATGATCAAAATAAGAAAAAGGTTTTTGAAATGACATTTGGTAAAAAGAATAGAAAGTGTTTATATAAACTAAAGGCGGGATATTACATTAAGCTTACTTCAAAATCACATTTATATAAACTTATTTCTTATACACAGCATAATAACTTGCTTCTTACAGACATCAAAGCTGATAGCTTAACTTAAAAGATCAAAAAAATAGCAATAGCCAAGTTTAGATTTAAACTTGACTATTGCCATTTTTCATATAATTTTAGTTTTAACTATCTAAAAACCATATTCATATATAGGTTTGCCTTTTTTTTGTACTACATCCTTTGTGATGGTACATTTTCTTATATTTGTGTTAGATGGAATCTCATACATAGTGTCCATCATAACACTTTCTAAAATTGCTCTAAGCCCCCTAGCACCAGTTTTTCTAGATAGAGCCAACTCAACAATTTCTTCTAAAGCATCTTTTTCAAAAACAAGTTCAACGTTATCCATTTTAAGAAGCTTTTGATATTGCTTAATTAGAGCATTTTTTGGCTTAGACAAAATTTCAATTAGAGCGTCTTTTGTCAAAGAGTTTAAACTAGTGATAATTGGCAAACGACCTACAAGTTCAGGAATTAAACCAAATTTTACTATATCATGTGGTAGTACATTAGAAAATATTCTACCAATATCTATATCCTTTTTTGATTCCACTGTCGCACCAAATCCCATAGTCTTAGTTTCCATTCTAGTTTGAATTATTTTCTCTAGTCCATCAAAAGCACCACCGCATATAAACAATATATTTGTTGTGTCAACTTTTATAAATTCTTGTTGAGGATGTTTTCTTCCACCTTGTGGAGGAACATTAGCTACTGTTCCTTCAATTATTTTAAGTAACGCTTGTTGAACACCCTCACCACTTACATCTCTAGTAATTGATACATTTTCAGACTTTCTGGCAATTTTATCTAACTCATCAATATACACTATTCCTCTTTCAGCTTTTGAAACATCGTAGTTTGCTGCTTGAACAAGTCTAAGCAAAATGTTTTCTACATCTTCACCAACATATCCTGCTTCTGTAAGAGTTGTTGCATCTGCAATTGCAAAGGGAACATGTAAAATCTTAGCAAGAGTTTGAGCAAGCAAAGTCTTTCCACAACCAGTAGGACCAAGAAGTAAAATATTTGATTTTTGTATTTCTACATCATCAATTCTATTCATATTTTTTATTCTCTTATAATGATTATACACAGAAACTGATAAAACTTTTTTTGCATCCTCTTGTCCTATTACGTATTCATCTAAAATACTCTTTATTTCTTCAGGAGTAGGTAGATCCTTTTTTGATATTAATTCCTTCCCACTTACTTCTTGATCTTCATCTTTTACCGAGAAGTTTTCATCATCGCTTATAATTTTGTGACATGCTTCAATACATTCATCACATATAAAGATTCCATCAGGTCCTTGTACAAGTTTATTTACTTCTTGTCTTAACCTTCCACAAAATGAACAAAAAATCATTCCATCATCAAAAGTAGTTATATTTTTATCTTGTCCTTTTTTACTTCTTCCCATATTTACTCTTTCTCCTTATTGATATCATTTATACTATCCATTATGCCATCAATAAGACCATATTCCAAAGCTTCCTGAGCAGTCATATAATTATCTCTTTCTGTATCGACTTGAATTTTTTCTATTGGTTGACCAGTTCTTTCGCTTAAAATTTTATTTAATTTTTCTCTTGTCTTAACCATGTGATCTGCATGTATTTTAATTTCTGTTGTTTGACCAGATATTCCACCACCAGCAATTAATGGTTGGTGAATTAATATTTCTGAATTTGGTAAAGCATATCTTTTACCTTTAGCACCAGCAGTAAGAAGCAAAGACCCCATACTAGCAGCAAGACCAACACAAATAGTACACACATCTGACTTTATGTATTGCATTGTATCATAAATAGCCATACCATCAGTAATTGAACCGCCAGGACTATTTATATATAAAAATATATCTTTTCCAGGATCCTCAGCGTCCAAAAATAGTAATTGTGCTACAACAAGTGAAGCTGAAGCACTATCAACTTGTTCTGATAAAAAGATAATTCTTTCTTTCAAAAGTCTAGAGAAAATATCATAAGACCTCTCACCTTTACTTGTTTGTTCTATAACATATGGAACTAAACTATTACTAATCATATGCAAACCTCCTTATACATCAAATATCTATTCTTCTATTGCACTATTTACAACAACTTCTAAAGTTTTATCTTGTTGCAATTTATCGTTCATATATTTTCTCACATTAGCATTTTCTTTTAAACTTTCAGCATTTTCACTTCCATATTGCTTAGCAAGTTCTTCAATTTTCTCATTTATTTCTGTATCTTCTACCTTAACTTCTTCCTTATTAGCTATATATTCCAAAGCAAGTTTTAATTTAATTTCATTTATAGCTTGTGGTTTTAAATTTTCAGAAAATTCTTCTTTTGTTGTATTTGCATAAGTACAATATGTATCAAAATCTAATCCTTGATAAGATAAATTAGCACTAAATTCTTCAACCATCTTTGCAACTTCATCATTTACCATTGCTTCTGGTATTTCTACTTCAGTATTTTCAATGATTTTTTCAATTACTTGTGATTCTTTACTAGCCTTTGCTTCATCTTCTTTTTTCTTTGCTAATTTTTCTTTTAAATCTTTTTTGTATTCATCAAGTGTCTCAAACTCAGATATATCTTTTACAAATTCATCGTCTATAGCTGGTAAATCCTTAGCCTTTATGCTTATTAATTTTACTTTAAATTTAGCATCTTTTCCTGCAAGATTATCTGCATGATATTCTTCTGGGAATTTTACACTAATCTCCCTTTCTTCACCAATATTCATTCCTACTAATTGATCTTCAAATCCTGGAATAAATGTTCCACTACCAATAGTAAGTTCGTAATTTTCACCTTTACCACCTTCAAAAGCAACGTCATCAACGAAACCTTCAAAGTCAATAGTAGAAATATCTCCATCTTGTAAAGGCCTATCTTCAATAGTTATTGTTCTTGCATTCTTATCTTGTGCATCCTTTAAAGCATTTTCAATGTCTTCATCTGTTACAGTTAAATCAGTCTTTTTTACTTTCAAACCTTTATATTCAGATACAGTGGCATCTGGTTTTACAAAGAAAGTAATAGTATATATAAAATCCTTATCTTTACCTATTTGTTTTACGTCTAATTCTGGTCTAGAAACAACTTCAAGATTATTTTCTTCTACTGCAGCTCTATAAGCTTCATCTACAGTATCCTCAATTACTGTTTCAAATAATACAGATTCACCATACATTTTTTCAACAACAGCTCTTGGAACTTTACCAGATCTAAATCCTGGAACCTTAAAATATTTTGCATTTTTCAAAAATGCTTTATCTAATTCTTTGTTAAATTCATCTTTTGCCATAGTAAACTCTAATGTTACTTTTGATTTTTCTTGTTTTTCAACTTTTACACTCATTTTTAATCCTCCAATTCAATAAAGTTTTAACTACTACATTATATCATAAAATAAGGAAATTTCAACCAATTTTTTTTAAATTAGCTTAAAAACCTAATTTTTAATTGTCGTATACTTTATATATAAAAAGTACATTGTTACGTAAATTATACATAAAATTTTTAATGGTATAAAAAAGAAACTTCAAGCATATTAATATCTTAAAATTTCTTTTAATAATTTATATTATTTTTTTGAAAGATAGTCTTCTATAACTTTATACATCCATGCTGCAGAACCTGTATACCAAGTCCATCCACCTCTTCCGATATGTTCTGGATTTGAATAAATATCAGCTGCTATAACATATGGTTCGACCATATAAATATCCGCCTTTTGCTTAGTATCAGAATGGGATATAGGACAAATCATCTCCAATATTTCAGTTCCTTTTTTATAATCCCCCATGTCAAAGTATGCTTTTGCAAGCCAAGTTGCTGCATGTGTATATTGTCCACCATTTTCTCTGGTACCTGGAACATAAGCCTTAATATATCCAGGATCATTTTTTGGATGATCAAATGCTGGATAAAGTAATTTTACAATGCCATGTTCTTTATCAACTAAATATTTTTCAGCGCTTTTTATACATAATTCTAACTCATTTTTTACATCTTTATATTCCTTCATAGATATTACAGCCCAAGCTTGTGATATTAAATCTATTTTACATTCTGTATTTTTGCTTGAACCAAGAACATCTCCATTTTCAAAAAAAGCTCTAACAAAATGAGAACCATCCCAAGCATTTTCTAATACATTATGCTTTAAAATATGTCTTTTATTAATACATATTTTCTCCATTTCATCATCATTTTTTATTTTAGCTAAATCTTTGAATCTATCAAGTATATCCATCATAAAAAATGTTAACCATACAGATTGACCACGTATATTGCTAAAGCCATCATTCCAGTCACCGTCTCCTATATCTAGTAAGCCATTTTTTTCATTTATTCTTGAAAGACCATACAATATTGTTTTTTTTGCGTGCTCATACACTGTAGCCTTTTTATCACTTGGATAATATATATCATATACTTCTCTTTTTTGCCCCATATCCTTATCTTGCAAGTAAGTTGTTTCAACATCTAAAATTGAGACATCTTGAGTTTTCTTTATATATTCAGAAAGTACATATGGCAACCACAAATAATCATCACTAAAATATGTCCTAATTCCAGCGTTATTATATTCATGCCACCAATGCAGTACATCACCTTTTTCAAATTGTTTACTTGAATGAAGTATAATCTGTTTTCTTGTCTTTTCTGGCCAAGTAGATATTAATGCCATTGTATCTTGCAACTGATCTCTATATCCTATTGCTCCACCTGATTGGTAAAAACCAGATCTTGCAAAAAGTCTACACACAATTGTTTGATAAAGAAGCCAACCATTTGCCATTATTTCTAAATACTCATTTTCAAGTTTAAAATTTTTCACTACTTTTTTTCTCCAAAAATCAATAGTTTTAGAATATTCTAGTGATACATTATCATAATTTTTATATTTGCAAACAGTTTTATTTATATCATCTTCACCAATGTCACTACAACCAATAAGTATTGAAAAATCTACAGACTCATGTGGAGCTAGATTTACACTGACACTAATACTATAGTCTTCATTACTTAACGTTTTTTCTATATTATTGCTTTTTGATGCAACCGTCATATATACAATATTTTTGGAAAAATCTACGCTATATGGATTTTTAAAATACATAACATCATCTTTTTTCTTTGAAACAATATATTGCATGTTAGTTTCTCTTGCAACTCCAAGAACAGGTTCAACTTTGTATTCAATAGTAATATCTTTGTTTACCTTTGAATTATTTGTAAGTACAATTCTTTGAATCTTTACATTGTCTTCTGGTGGTACAAAAATATCCATTTGCTTAGATATTCCATCATTTTCTTCTAAAACTTTTACATAACCAAAACCATATACCAAATTATAATCATCTTCAAATATTCCTTTAAACTTCTCTCCAGGTTCAAAAGTAATCCAATCATTACACCAGTTTGTTATTTTAAATCCTTGACTATTTCCAAAATAGGTATATACGGTACCATAACTTGAAATTATAGTACCGAATTTTTCATTTGCCATAATATTACACCATGGCAATGGAGTTTTTGGATTTAATATATGATATTCATCTTTTTTACTATTAAATCCACCATAAGAGTTAAACGCTATATATTCTGAAGAAGTCTTATTTTTCATTAATCCCTTCCTCCTTAACATCATTTTTTTCTTTTGTTTCGACTAATTTTATTGATTCATCATCATTTTCTTTTACTACACACATAAGCTCATTAACATCTTGTATATATCTTTTTGATAAAAATGATAATAAAGTTATTTCTTGTTTTGTAAGAGTTTTTATGTTTAATAAATATATTCCACCATTACTATAGTCCATATATACAGCTCTATCTAATCTAGTTTTTATATACGTATAAACTGGTCCATTTATCTCTTCATTTTCATTTATTAGTATTACTATGTCAAGATCAACTTTTCTATTTTTTACATAATCCATAAAGTTTATTACTTCATTAACTATCCCTGCATCTTCAATCTTATCAACATATACAAGAATTATTGGTAAATCTCCTGAAATAGAATATTTCCAAAGTAATGATTGACTTAATGTTTCATCCCAATATTTTTCTTGAGCTTGCCCATTTCTTTTAAACAATGCATCTTTAATTATATTGTTATATACCTCAGCACGCGTTGGCTCTAATTTTAAATACTTAGTTACTACGCCACTCATTTCACAGCTTAATTTGTATTGATTTTCAATCTCTTTACTATCAAGACTTACTATTGCATTTGAAATTTTATATTTATTATTACTCATTCCAACAATATAATAAAATTCTTGTCTTTCGTAAGGATCAAGTATTATTGTAGCTCTATATGAAAGTACAGCCCAAAGTGGATACCTTGAAACATTACCATCATATGCAGAACTATCGTTTTTTATAAGCTTCATTTTCTCAGTTTCAACATCTTTTTCAAGATCTATAAGAAGCATTTTAGAAAATATGAACAAATCTGAGTCTTCACTACTCTTTTTCCTTTTACTTGCAATAAGTGCATCTAAATTATTATCGTAATAAGTTTCTATTTGTAAATTACTAAACGAAGGATGAACTATATTAGTCATATAATCAGTCATCGCAGGTTCAAGCATAGTATTAATTAAAATTTCACGCCTAATATTACTATTGTTATATATGCTTACTTTCTTTATTTGAGCATTATACTCTGGTGAGAAAAATGTGGTTGTGTTAGCTTCTATATTACTACCTTCTATATAGTTTTCTATAGAACTTAAAGTACTAATCCAGTTGCATTTTTTTACATCTTTATTAAATTTGCTATTAATATCACAATTAGTAAGAGAATATATTTTACCTGTTGCTTTATCTGTTATGTATATATAATTTCCTGTTGTCTCAGGCTCTGTATATCTTTGTCTATTCATTATTTTATCTTTATACCTTATGTACTCAGCACCATTATTTGCAATAAGAGCAGACATATTAGCTCCTTTTATAAATGCGATTTTCATATCATAGCCATCAGGTTTGAGTGCATCTAAATGTTCTCTGTCAAAGTACGCACAACTTACAAACGTTGTATAGCTATCCTTCCCCTTAGGTATAAATCTATTATAATTATCATTTGTTTTTTTATTAAGAATAGCTTTCATTTTTTCTCTTTCTTTTAATAATATCTCGCAAGCTTTTATTTCAGGATTTCTATGAAATCTGTTTTTTATTATACCTTTATTTATATAGTTATTTATTGAAGCTAATATCATTCCCTGATGATGTGCCATATAAGTTTTTGCAATTTCACTAGTAACATTATGACTTAAATGTTGTTTAGAATAGTCTATTGATTCATAAAAACCATACGATGAATATAAGCCTAATTCTTTTAGCTTCTTTATATTTTTATATACCCTTTCAGGATCATATTCAATCATTAATAATGATGAATAAGGTGAAATTATAAGATAATCATTAAGGCCACGTTTTAATCCAAGCCAAGGTATTCCAAATGCTTTATATTGATAGTTTAAATCATTATCTTTCATTGCATATGCACATTCAGATACTCCCCATGGCACGTTATTTGCCTTTGCATATTTTATCTGACTATATTCAGCAAAAAATAGTGATTGATCTATTAGTGTATGCTCATATGATTTGTTAAAAATGTATGGCATAAAATACTCAAACGCAGTACCAGTCCATGAAGTTAGTCCCTTGTACCCATCTACTTTTACTAAATTTCTTGTAAGCGCGAACCAATGTTTTGAGGTAACCTGCCTTGTTGCTATAGCAATTAAACTTGTAGTTCTACTCTCCGACATAAGCATATCATAATAACTATCTGCAAGCGTTCCTGCTTCTTGGTTATACCCAATAGAAAATAGATTTCTTGAAGTATTATATAATGCTGTAAAATCAACATTTTCAATTAATTTTTGATTTATTTCATATAGCTTTTTAATTCTTTGATCTATACTTGAGACTTTTTTCAAAGTCAAATTTTTTCCAACTAGTTCTTTAAAAAATTCTCTTGCCACATACAAACATGCTACAAAATTTCCACTATCTACCGTAGACACAAACCTTGGTCTTAAAGGTTCTAGTGTTTTTATATTATACCAATTATATAAGTGACCTTTCCATTTTTCTAGTTTTTCCACTGTTAAATATATATTTTGCAACTTATCTAACATTTCGCTTTTTGAAATAAAACCTAAATCATAAGCATCAATAATAGATAAAATTCCAAAACCAATGTTAGTTGATGAAGTTCTATTTGCAATTTTATATCTTCTATTTTCTTGATAATTATCTGTTGGTAGATAATTATTTGTAGCTGTCATCATTTGATCAAAAAATAACCATGTTCTTTTAGCAATTTCTAAAATCTCATTTTCTTGATTTTTGTCAAGTTTTTTCTTTCTATTTCCTATATGATCCTTTCCAGTTAAATATGCAAATACAGGAGCAAATATAAAAGAAAATGCAACAAAAACTTCAAAGTTTAATGTAAATATTGTTGGTTTACTAATTATGCCAATTGCAAGTATAATTATTCCTACAATCTCATTTATTATCATATTATATAAATAATATGATAAACTACTTTTTGCCATTTTTTCTAGTGTTTCACCTGTTGTCCATTGAAGTAAATTTTTCTTTGATATCAACATTCTATAAAGTGATAGCGAAAATGCACTAATACAAGTAAATGCTTTATATGGCATTGTCACAAAATTAAAACACATAGTTAGTAAATCAGCCCAAATTCCATGAATTATAGGAATGTACTGCAATTCTTTTGTATGTTTAAATTTTCCATAAATTAAAATATCAAGTATAGATAATATTAACCCAAAATTTATTGCAATAAATATTCCAAGAACTACCGTTGTAAACATTTCAGGTACAAATATAAGAGTGCATATTATAGCAATTAAAGATATCACATCAAGTAGTGGTCTTCTTATATTATCAAATATTTTCCACTTAGAAAGTAAACTTAATTTTGATCTTGGACTAAGTAACCATTTAATAATTTGCATATCTCCTCTATACCATCTATGATTTCTTTTCATGTATGCAATATAGTTATTTGGAAATCCATCTTGTAACTCAATATCTGAAGCAAGACCTGCATGAATTATTGATCCTTCAAGTAAATCATGTGAAAGTACTAAGTTTTCTGGTATTTCTTTTGCAACTAAGTCTTCAAATAGTTTTATATTATATATACCTTTTCCACAAAATATAGCTTCATTAAATACATCTTGATAAGTATTTGATACGGCATTTGTATATATATCAAGCCCTCCAAATCCTCCAAATATTTTAGAAAATATACTTTTATTGGCAGCTTCAATATCAAGACCTACAGATGGTTGGATAAGTCCATATCCTTTTTTTACAATCTTCTTATTCTTAGAAAGTATAGGTTGGTTAAGTGGATGTGATATAATTGCAACTAAATCTTTTGCAGTGTTTAATGATAAATATGAATCCTCATCTAAAGTTATAGCATATTTTGCAGCAACTATGTCATCATAAATTAAATACATTTTCTTATTTATTTCTTCTTTAGATAATTTACCTAAAATTAATTCATTAAAATGTAATAATGCTCCCCTTTTTCTCTCGTATCCCATAAAACAGCCTTCGCCTTTTGAGTATACACGTTTCCTGTACATAAAATTAAATATCTTATGGTTAGATGGATATTTAGCATTTAGTAAATCTAATTTTTCTTTTGCATAATCAACAATTTTATCATCTATATCAATATGTTCTTTATCGCTTGAAACACAATCACCTATTAACATATAATACATATTTTCACTACGATTAGCAAGATATGTTACTTCCATCTTACTTATCATATTATCAAGTTTTTCTATTGATGAAATAATTGTAGGCATAACAATATAAGTTGGATATTTTTCATCAACTGTTTTAGCAAAATCAAATCTTGGTAGAATTTTTGGCTTTACCAATTTTCTTAAAGCATAATTTACTATTTTGTCTGACACTTCTAAAGAAAGTGAAAATAATGCAATGTACATCAATACTAAAAGAGCTGTATTATCAAATAAAAATATTCTTTTTCCAATCAAAAGCGTAATTAATAAAGACATAACAATTAAAGACGCTATGTATATAAATGGCTTTGAAGGATATATAATATTGTTATATATCATATCAGATACATACGATTTTCCAAGTTCTTTTTTTAATAAATATTTTTCATCACCAATCAAGAAGAAACCTACATGCTTTTTATATTTATTAGAACACTCAACGACTTTTTTTGCAATGTAGACCTCAGATACTTTATATTTTTTTGCTAGCTTTATTACATATTTTCTATATAGTGACTTTGTTTTATAATCACATTTTATAAATTCGTTTGTATAATCATTTTTTAGAGTTTCATCAATTTTATTAACATTTTCAAAAATTTCTCTAAAATTTAACCCCTGTAGTCTTTTATACGAAAGTATTGCCCTGCCTATATAATCAGTAGTTTTAGCAATTTCCATATGTTCTTTTATAATTGCTTCTTCTATAGTAAAACCGATCTTTTCAGCTTCATCACTTAATAATTTGTAATATTTTTCGCCCTTTACACCCATCTCCTTTAGTCTATACGCCATATATTCAACAAAAGCAGTATTAGTATTTTTTATTTTATTTTCATCAGATACATAATCTTTAAAATTCCTTATATACCTAAATTCACTATACATTTCGGAAATAATATTACCATCATCATTTTCTGATTCTAATATTTTTTCTACATCTATTTTTCTAAGTTGTGAATTTGAAATATTAAGTGAAATTCTAGCAATAAATTTTAAAAGAGCTATTTTAAGCATAAGTAAAAACATATCAAGTTCTTCAGAACTAAGATAAGATAACTTTTGATGTTCCCTTAACGTATTAAGAATCAAATTCTGGTCAATATATCCTGTGTTTTTTTCAACTAATTCGTAAGCTAGATAAAAAATAGCTATGTGTTCAGTTCCATCATGTAATTTTATCACTGGTAGCTTTTTTTTCTTTAAAAATTTTAGTGATCCTTTTATCAACTCATATTCTTCATCTATAATATACATATTATCAAGTAGCCATTGACCGGCAGAATGAATAGGAATTTTAATTTCATTAGATTTTTCTAGTATTTTATACGTAGAACTTATTATACCATAGTTTTTTTCTGATTCATTAAACAATGAATTTAAAGATTTTTCCATTATATCGTCAATCCCTTCTTACTTTATATTCAAAATGATTATATAATAAAAAAATATATTTTGCAATACTTCCTATGTTTTTTAAATACTAATTTTACGTCAATATTTTTATACTATTTTTTATAATATGTTAATTTCTTTTTTACTATATTATATTACCATAAAATTTATTTTTTATTCAAAAATAACATAAAAAGGTGACAAACCAAATTAATAAAATAATTTAGTTTACCACCTTTTTTTACTCATATAACAATTACTAAAAGCAATGTTTTTTACTCTTAAATATTACACCATGCATTCAAAAGTTTTGCTTTTCAGGCTTAGTAGGATAAGCATTATCAAGTGCTTTACCTACATTTCCATTAAATTTATTATTTAACATTCCATAAAGTCCATTTCTTAAAAATACTTTTTTGCTTAATTTTTTTGTTGAGACATTATCATCAAGTTTTAGTCTATCTTCAATTAGCCACCTAGTTGCTTCAGCCTCTGTAGTTTTATTCCAATATCCAATAGTAGGAACATTTCTTAATTGCCATGGCTTATATTTACCAGGATATGCATTATTAAGTGCAGCATATACACTGCTATTAAATACTATCTGAATCATTCCACCCAATTTAAAACGTTTAAAAACGTTAAGGTTTAAATTTTTCATAACTTTATCATCAGACCATTTTAGAACTTCTTCAATTAAAGTCCTGGTAACTATAGCAGCATAATTATATGTTAATAATCCGTTAGCTTTCCAAATTCCTTTAGGAAAACTCCTACCGCATTCTAGTACTCTTTTAAGATAATAGGTCCGAATGTCAAAATTTTCAAGTGATGTTTTGTTTTGCATTTAATTTCCTCCATAATAATAATTATTATTAATGTATATCATTAATAAACTCACCGTATTATACCACTTTTTATATTAAAAGTAAACAAAAAATTAGTAACCAAGACTAATGTCCTGTTTACTAATTTTTTTTAATTGGTATAATCATATTTAATTATTTACTTGCTCTATATCTCAAAGTTGGATCTAATATTTTCTTTCTAAGTCTGATACTCTCAGGTGTTACTTCAACAAGTTCATCATCAGTAATGAATTCAATTGCTTGTTCCAAACTCATCTTTTTTGGTGGAACAAGTTTTAATGCATCATCACTACCAGATGCTCTTGTATTAGTCAAGTGTTTCTCTTTACATACATTTATTGTAAGATCATCACTTCTTGAATTTTCACCAACAATCATTCCAGCATATACTTGTGTACCTGGTCCTATGAAAAGTGTTGTACGTTCTTGAGCTTGGAAAAGTCCATATCCTGTAGCTTTACCAGTTTCAAAAGCAATAACTGTACCTCTAGTTCTTGTAGTTACTTCTCCCTTATCTGGTTCATATCCTGCAAATGAGTGATTCATGATTCCGTTTCCTTTAGTATCAGTCATAAATTCTCCTCTATAACCAATAAGTCCACGAGCAGGTATTTTAAACTCAAGCCTTGTAAATCCAGATTGTGAAGTAGAAGGTGTCATATTAGTCATTTCACCTTTTCTTTGGCCAATCTTTTCCATAACAACTCCAACAAACTCATCTGGAACATCAATAGTAAGATCTTCAATTGGTTCACATTTAACGCCATTAATAGTCTTGTAAATAACAGTTGGTCTTGAAACAACAAGTTCAAATCCTTCTCTTCTCATATTTTCAATAAGTATTGATAAGTGAAGTTCACCTCTACCTGAAACTTTAAAAGAATCAGCAGTATCAGTATCTTCAACACGTAAAGAAACATTTTTTTCAAGTTCTTTATAAAGTCTATCTCTTAAATGTCTAGATGTTATAAACTTACCTTCTTTGCCTGCAAAAGGTCCATCATTTACACTAAATGTCATAGACACTGTTGGCTCATCAATATCCACAAATTCAACTGCTTCTGGTTTAGATACATCAGCAATAGTTTCACCAATTTCAATTCCAGTAACGCCGTTTACTGCAACTATATCACCACAATATGCTTCATTAGTTTCAACTCTATTAAGACCAGAATATGTATATAACTTACCAATCCTAATATTTTGAATAGAACCATCTTTTTTACAAAGTGCAACAGTTTCATCGTTTTTTATTGTACCTCTAGTGATTCTACCAATTCCAACTCTACCTGTATATTCATCAAAATCAATATTTGTAACAAGTAACTGTAAAGGTTCATCCTTATCACCAGCAGGCTCAGGAATTGTATTAACAATAGTTTCAAATAATGGTTGCATATCTTTGCTTTCATCATCTAAAGATAATTTTGCAAAACCATTTTTTCCTGATGCATATACAACTTTAAAATCAAGTTGCTCATCAGTTGCATTTAAATCCATAAATAATTCTAATATTTCATCAACAACTTCCTTTGGTCTTGCACCTGGTCTATCAATTTTATTTACTACAACAATTGGAACTAAATTTAAAGCCAAAGCCTTACTTAAAACAAATCTAGTTTGTGGCATTGGACCATCAAAAGCATCAACAAGTAATATAACACCATCAACCATTTTAAGTACACGTTCTACTTCTCCACCAAAGTCTGCATGTCCAGGTGTATCAACTATATTGATTTTTATTCCTTTATAATTAATAGCAGTATTTTTAGAAAGTATTGTAATACCTCTTTCTTTTTCAATATCATTAGAGTCCATAACTCTTTCTTGTACCTGTTCATTTGCTCTAAAAGTACCACTTTGCCTTAAAAGTGCGTCAACCAAAGTTGTCTTTCCATGATCAACGTGGGCAATTATAGCAACATTTCTTAAATTTTTCATTTTAAAATCCCCTTTTACTTCCATAATTTATTTATTTTCGTACTCATATTATGTAGGTATCTAATCTTGATTTTTAGAATACTTCAAGTATAGTACACTACATAATATTTAAATCATATCGACTTTATAATTATACTTTATATGCAAGAGTTTGTCAAGAAAAAAGTCGAAAAAACAAACAAAAATATAAACAAAAATTCCTAAACCTTACATTTAAAAAGTATTTGTACGTAAAAGTTATAATAGTTAGCTTGGATTATCGTTTTTAATTGTATTTGGCAAGTTATATACTTCATCCATAAATTTGTCTGAAAACTCTTGTAATTTTGATCTTTCTTTTGGAGGAAATATAGGTTCTCCAAATATAATTTCAACCTTAGAAAACAGTTTTGCATTCTTTGTTATATAAACAGGTACCATAGGTATATCAACTTTTTGAGCAATATATGCAGGTCCTACTTTTGCAGGGATTCTATCAATGTCTTTTTTTAATCTTTCACCTTCTGGGAAAACTAAAAGTTTAATATTGTCGTTTCCTTTAAACAGGTTAATTGCGTGCATCAAACTGCGTACATCATGCTCTCCTCTCCTAATTGGGAAGACATTAAAATATTTATAACATTTTGCCAAGAATTTGTTTTCAAAAAGTTCTGCTTTTGCCATTATTGCTATATTTTTAGATATAGCATATATCCACGTAGGCTCTAAAGTATTAGAATGATTTGGACAAATAAGACATTTGCTATACTTATCTAAATTTTCTTTGTTAATATATTTTACATGATAAAACACCTTACAAAAAAATATCCTAATAAATCCTTTTACCACTTGTTTGATCATCAAAGTTTCATCCCTTTTCTATTTTTTTTACTCTTATCTTTTAATTAATTTAAAATTCTACTTAACTAATTTAAATCTACTCATTAATAATATTCATAACAATATTTAAAGTTTCTTCTAAAGTATTTCCTGTAGTATCAATTTCAACCGCATCATCTGCTTTTTTTAAAGGTGATATTTCTCTTGTCATATCTTCAATATCTCTTTTTTTAAGTTCTTCTTTTAATGTCTCAATATCTTCATATCTACCAATTTTTTTTAGATCATTTTGCCTTCTTATGGCTCTTTGTTCGTATGAAGCAATTAAATAAATCTTTAAATTGGCATTAGGAAATACAACTGTACCAATATCTCTTCCATCCATAACGACTGAGCTATTTAATGCGTATTGCCTTTGTTTATTTAACATATATTCTCTTACTGGCTTATATATTGAAATTTTTGGTGTAGTTATAGAAACTATATTTTCTCTTATCTTATCAGATACGTCTACTCCATTTAAGTATACCTTAGTTACTGAATTTTCAGATACTAATTTTATGTCAATCTTTTCTATATTTTTTAATACATTTTCTTTTGTTACTTCAATATTTTTCTCTAAAAAATAAAGTGCAAACGCTCTATACATAGAGCCAGTATCGATATATAGTACATTTAACCTATTGGCCAAGGCTTTAGCAAGTGTAGATTTTCCACTTGCAGCACCTCCATCTATTGCTATTACAAACTTTTCATTTAAATTAACCATAAATATGACTCCCTCTCTTTATTTTTACCTTGAAATATGATATCATATATATTATAATTTGTAAAGAAATTTTTATACTAGGAGGAGTAAAATGGCAGTAGATAACAATTTTTTTGATAATAAAGTATTAATACTATACATACTAGGAAACTCTATAAAACCATTAAGTTTAGACCAAATTGTAAAAGTTTGTAGTGAGTTTGATGACATTACTTATTTTGACATTTGTTCATATATATATAGTTTAAAATCTAATCTGTATATTCAAGAATGCTTAGAAGAACAAACTATAACTTACAAAATCACTAAACTTGGAGCTGATACATTAAAAGAATTACAAGAATTTATACCAGGAATTGATATACATAAATTAAAAAAGTTTATAACTAAAAATAACTCTATTGTAAAAACTGATTCTGATGTAGACACTATCATAATTCCAATTAGTGACGATGAGTTTAAAGTTTCATGTTACATTAAAGATAGAAATAGTGAACTTATGAATATCACGTTATATGCTACTAGTAAAGAACAAGCAAAAAATATTGCAAAGAATTGGAAAGAAGATTCAGATCAAATATATAGTACAGTTTTAAAAATGATTGCAAAATAGATATAAATTCGAAAATATCGTAAATTTGAAAGGAAAGGAATTTATTATGATAAATGATATAAAGTTTGAAACATCTGTATTTACAAAGGATAAAATACTAAAGACAGATTTGAAACAGATTGTTCTTGTTGGGAAATCTAATGTTGGAAAATCCTCATTTATAAATACTTTAGCTAATCAAAAAAGACTTGCTAAAGTTGGTCAAACACCAGGAAAAACAAAAAGCCTAAATTATTATAACGTTTCAAATAAATATTATATAGTAGACTTACCAGGATATGGTTATTCTACAATGACACAAGCTGAGAAAGAGTCAACAACAGCACTTGTTAACAAATATATAAATAACAATAAAAATATTGCTCATATCTTTTTTTTAGTAGATATAAGGCATAAGCCAACCGAAAACGATAAAATTATGTATGAATGGATTTTAGAAAAAAATATACCATTTACAATAGTTGCTACAAAAGCTGATAAAATTGCTAAAACAAAAACTGATGAATATCTTTTACAAATAACAAAAACTTTGTTTGCAAAAGAAAAAATAGTTCCATTTTCTAGTGAATCAAAAATAAATTCTGATACAATTGAAAACATTATATCTGAATGTGTAAAGTAATCAGTTATATGAAAAATACCATGAACTCTTAACACAAAAGTTCATGGTATTTTTAAATTACTTTTCACTTTTCTAGTGCTCTATTCAAGCACTTTTTTTGATGCTACTATCAAAGATCTTAGCAATTCTTTCAAATATTTGGTATAGCTTTTTTTTATCATCTATCCAAATACTAAACATCATATTGTTAGTTTCTGAATAATCATTATAATAATAATTATACGAATCTAACGTTTTTTCAAAAAAATTATTTGTGGTACTGTCAAGTACCTCGTACACTGGAGTATCAGATATAACAGAGATACTCCAAATATCACTATCCTCAACTCTTATTATAATAAAACTTTCAAGTTTTGGATACCAAATTACTACTGCGGGTTGCAGATTATTATCTGTAATAATAGCCGAAAGCACGTTATAATCATCTACTTTAGCAATATCACAAATTCCTTTAACAAAGTTAAATCTAGTGTCCTTTAAACTACCTACATCTACTTCCCTGCCAGTTACTTCGATAAGATACTGAATTCTCCGAAGTTCTGTCATCAACGGCTGTGCTTCATACCTTTCAAGTTCTTTTTTTTCGTTCATAATAGTTTTCTCCTTTCATGCACATAATTATGTGTAGATTTACGTCAATATTTGTCAACGGTATTATATCACTAAATTTATCTTATGTCAAATTATATTTTAAAAAATATTGCTATTATTCCAAAGTTATAATTTCACTTAGCTCATATTTTATGTAAAATTTCGGTTATAATTATATGTTATAATGAAAAAATAAACTTTTAGAGAATTTCTTCTACTAAAAGTTTATTTCAAAAACTCTTGTTAAGTCTCATCTTTTTCAAACTTTTGTTCTATTCTTGAATAGATAAAATACCCTATTGCTGCTATTATTAAAATAATAGCTATTAGTACAACAACCATTGAAAAATTACCATTTGAAATTCTATTTCCCATATACACGGTTAAAAACAAACCTGGAATTCTTGCAAGAGTTGCTATAGCAAGAAATCTCTTTGGTCTTACCGGACTTATTCCACCAAGATAAATAAAAATATCTTTTGGCATCATAGGAATTACAAATATTATCAGCATTATAAACTCAAACTTAGCGCTATTTTTAAAAATCTTAGAATTTTTTATACTATCAATTTTTTCAGGACTAAAAAAAAGTTGCATAAAATCAGTTCCAAGTTTTCTTACAAGATAAAAAACAATAGCCGTTCCAATAAATATTCCAACTAAGCATACAAATATTCCACCTATTGGTCCATATAACATTCCAGAAACAATTTCCATTGGTTGGCCAGGTATAACTGCAACAACTATTTGCAAAATTTGTAAAAGAAGTACAAATATAACTCCTTTAAATCCCATTGCATTTACTTTCTCTTTAAAATAAACTCTATAGTTTTCATCAGATAACTTTGAAACTATAGGTAATACCTTTATTGTTATAACTATACATACAATAAATACTAATACAGTCAAAATAAGACGTATTATCGCCATATTTCTTTCTTTTTTTGTAAGTTTTTTCATTATTTATCAACCTCAATAAAAATTATAACATAACAAAAAAAATATATCAATTAAATATATAACTTTAGTATTAATTTGTAAGATTACGTTGAATCAAAAGTTAAATGCACATTTATTTAAGCATCTCTTCGTATCTAAGAT
>OGDF01001875.1_pt1 | contig 30021 bp, 70 predicted proteins | sample 1570141 | NCBI WGS metagenome assembly OGDF01 (sample SAMEA4370581, study PRJEB24528) | human gut metagenome | reverse complement strand
CTTAGAAATGATCTTTAGAATTGTTCTGTTTGAAAACGCCTTCGACTCAGGACGACCATAAGGGTTAAAGTCTCTATATCTTCCACAGAAATGCATGGTACAGTCTCGCTTGATGAACTTAACTGGTTTTATCACACATGCACAAGTTTTTCATATGACATCACATCAACTAACTTATAGCCATATGTTAGACGAAAATTACAATTATATATTCTCTGTTTTATCAGCCAAGAAAAGCTGATTTCATTGTTTTAATCAAAATATCCATTTAACTTTCTGTTGTAATAACGAGTTATTTTTGGTTTTGTCCAAATTTTTGACTCACATTGGATATTATCATACGTATGGATTTCTTTTTCTGGAATATACTTACATTCCAAGCTTAATCCATCTAAAATTTTTACCACTGTATTATCAGTGGGAGTAGTAGAAGATAGGTAGGCGAATATACATTTCTCTGCCCTTTTGAATACTTTACGGACTGTCGCTACATTTATATCTTCTTTCTCTGCGATTTCTTTAATAATCTTTTCCTGTGTAATTGTCAAAAATAATCATTCCTCCCAACTGCACGAATTCGTTTATAGAATAATATCTTAATTTATAAATTAGGCTTGTGCCTATACGATATGTTGTTCTCCATATAGGCACAAATGAAAACCCATATAAAATGGACTATTTAATTTTTTATAAATAATAAAAATCCATTCTTTATGGATGAATTTTTTATTGCTTGGTAATTCTAGTTGTGTGTTTTTGCCCAATATTCTCGTTTAATTCTTTTATTTTCTTCATGTTGACATTTTTTACATCTACAAGATTTAGTATCCTTTATATCAATCTCGATCCATTCACCACAATCAATACATTGAATTATTTTAGTCTTTTTCTTTTTAATATTTGGATTATTCTCTAAATTAATAACAACATACTGACCATAACAAAACCAAAATAGTTGTTTTCCACGTTTTTTCCCTTCATACAAATATTGCACAAGCATATCTGCAATCATTTCTTCCGAATATCCAAGTTCCGCAAATTGATTTCTAATAGAACAAGCTACATAATGAAGATTATCTATATATTCGTCTTTCATATTGACCATATAGCGATACTTTTTATTCAATTCGTCATACAAATCAGATACTTCTTTAGAACATACAATATCAGGATTTTTCATCATATCCTTATATTTTAATTCTCCAAGTTTCATACCTCTTGTATTAATTGATTTATTAGGAATACGAGAGTAGAGTTTATTTACAAAACTATCATTTCTATCATCGACTTGTGATTTTTCCTTATCTTTGGCGTATTCAAAAAATGCAGGAAGTTTCTGATTGGTAAACTCTTTAATTTCTTCGCCAATTGTTTCCGGAAACTCAGGCTTGTATAATGTCTTAGCGTAATCAATGACAAAATTATTCTGACAACATAAACGCTTAACGCAATTAGTTGCATGTTCTTTTTCCTCATCTGTTCCATTGATAAATACGTCATTATTCCAGATTTTTGAAATATTGTTACTATAAATACCGATGTTTCCACCTGTAAATGCCGCATTTAATCCTTCATAAATACTCTGATTATTCAAAATTCTTGGTTCAGCTTTACGCATATTATAATAAAGTGGTACAATGCCATTCATATTACGTTCTGCGATTCTTACAAAATCAGGATCAGCAATCACCAATGATTTATCTCCATCAACATCAAACTGAAGAATTTTACTGATCAGGTCATATGTACTTGTATATACCGCATTTGTTGTAAACCATTCTCTGATTTTATTAACTCGTTCCTCATATACTTTATTCGCCACATTGAAACGAATAGCATGTTCCTTGTAAAGATGAGGACTTCTTAGACAGTCAAGTTTATCATATTGTTTAAATAACCAACAAAATACCTCTTTGTCTGCCAACAATCCTTTAGGTGTATCAATGTGTCCAAACCAATACTCACAAGCTGCATAATAATCTGGAAGTAAGAAAGTATATTTTCCATTTACTTCAAGTTTTCCACTTCTATATTTTTTTAAAAGACTATTCTTTACTTCACGGATCACGTCTTTTGCATATGTATCATTAAGTAGAGCAGGATAAATCTTTACTGCTTTTTGAAAAGCTGTCATATTTGTATTATAAGGTGTAATTCCAAGGATATCTTTCATGGTATCAACAGAGTTACAGATGTTTGTGATTCGTTCCACAGACTTCTTTGTAAGTAAATCAATCTCTTCGTCTGTTACATTTGTGAGAGTTTGTAACATCTGATAATTGATTTTTGCATTTTTAATTCTGTCTTCCTCAGTGTTACATCTACCAGCTTGACAATGATATTGCTTAAAATATGTCTTATACTCATCCCATGAATCGTAAAACTTATACATCTTAAATTGACTTTTTGTGAAAATTATTCTAATATCTTCGGCAATTACATCATGGTCTTGCCCATAAATATCTGTGATAATAGGAGAGCAATTATTTACTTCAATAAACTTTTTAAAATCAAATACTCCCAATAAACCTTTTACCCAGGGGGCACGAAACATTGTGTTTTTCGTCATTACGCTTGGTAATATCATACCAGCTCCATCAGTATGAGTAATCGGAACAGTACCAGTTTTTCTCTCAATCGAATAATCAGTCTCATCAATAAAATCAAATTCTCCTGGCACATTCGTCTCAAAATCATCTACAACAATACATCTGTCTATATCAAAATCATTCCACTGGTCAGTAGCTGAATTCGCCAATGCCATATATGCAAGATGTTTATTTACATTGTTTCCACCCTTTGTGTTTATTTTATCAATAGTAAGACCACACATAACTGTCTTTTCAACTTCATTCCATACTGATTCTTTAATAAAAACAGCTTTTTTCTTACGAATTTGACCAGCAGAAGATGTAAAGTATCTGTATTTTTCGCCATTATATATAAATCCATAAAAAGATAAATCTTTAAACACATCAAAATAATAAACTTGAACTACAATAAGAATATCTGTTAGTTCGTCTTTTTTAATGCCGATAATACGTGTAAGGGAAGATTCAAACACTGAAATGATATTATTATCATTTAGTTCGTCTTTTCTTAACTCTCTTAATTCGATTTTTTTATTATATGGAATATTATGCGATTTGCAATACTCGATTTTATTCGATAGATTCTCTTTTTGAATTGTCTTATTTGATAAAAGATTCAGAAGTTTTTCTTTTGATAAATTTGCTTTCTCTCTTTTGTGTTTTATAATCAAACACCACTTCATATATTCTTTTACAGAATCATTTTCTTGTTCATAGTAGTCTTCAACGGTACAACGTTTCCAATCAGAGAAATCATCTTTGTTGTAACCTTGCGTTACGAGTTCTTCTTCTAATTTTGGAAGCATATTATTTACATAATTTCTTTCACGTCTGTATTTACAGTTCATTTCATGTAAGTATTTTTCATGATTGCTATAAAAATGACCTGTATCTACAGAATACATATTAATCTGTGTATCTAACATTTATACCCCCTTGTTTGTTTGCCATTTCAATAAATCTTTTTAACTCTGTGTTGATATATCTGTAATAATCTTCATAGCTCCACTTTTTAAAACATCTGAAAGGAACTTCCATACGATAAAGTGGGATATTATGTTTCTTACAATATTCATTTTTCTGAATATCTCGTTGTATTGCTTTTTGTCTTTGAATTTGTCTTGGTGAATTACCAAAATGATGATCTTTATGTTCCTCATCATCTATTTCGATGAGATAAACTAAAGAATTATCAGAATTTAGAATTGCAAAATCGAAACGTAATTTTTCATTATTATCACCCATTAAATCATCAAATGAGTATTGAATTTCAAAATTACAATGCATATTTATTAAATAATCATATACAACCTTTTCATTAAATCCCATATTACATATAGGACACCATCTACCTTTCTTTATATTGTTTGGCAGTATATCCCATATATAATTGTGTTTGTTGCATCGTACAGTCACATATTCACCTGCGCTTTTATATTCGCTAAGTAATTTTCCATCTTTTTCTTCACATAACTTAGTTAATTCGTTTTGAAAATCACCTGCACGACCTGAACAATATGGACACCAATGTTCGCCACTATATAATGCATCAGCAGTAGTAGTAAAAATCGAATGGTCTGGATTCACACATTTAAAATGATATATATCTTTTGCTCTTGTCCATTCTGTTTCTAAAACATTTCCACCACGTTCCTTACAGTATTTAACTAATCTGTCGTAATAAAACTGTTTATTTTTCTTATCAGCTTTCTTTACAGATTGCGATTTTCTTATAGATTGGCATTTCTTACATGGTAAAAAATATGGTTTGCAAATATTTTTAGCATTAATTGTTGTGTATGTATCTCCATGAATAGGGCAGTGATAAACAAGGTTAATAGGTTTTTCTGAACCCATATATTCTCCAAGTATATCAACTAATCCATGATGATAATCTTGTACTTTCTTCTCAAACCATTCTTGAGATTTTCTTAAATGTCCTATAATTCATTCCTCCTTCATAAAACTAATTATTATGTTTCACTTATATATTCTCCAAATGAAATTTCTATTTAATCTATTCCTCCCCACCAAATACAATTTCTGCAATGCCTTCTGCTTCAATAGCATTTTCTTTTAAAAGCTGTCCATTTTCATCATATAAAGTAAAAATAATCGTTTCTTCATCATTCTCAATTACTAATGACTTACCATTATTTAAATTAATATCTAACATAATTCCCTCCAATCTAGTCTACAAAATACACGTCCACATACTTTATGCCCTTTAATTTTGCAATCCTATAACTTGTAAATCCATCTTGTAATACGAAATTTCTATCAATAACAATAGTAGAAGAGAAGTGACCAGTCTTCTCAAAATAAGCCATTTTCTCATTCATTTTCCATGTTTTAATGTAATCCCATCCATCTTGGATCACAATATCATTAAGCCTAACCGTGTATGTATATCCTGTTTTATAATGTTTTCTAAAAAGTTTATATAATCTCATTATTAATTCACCCACTTTTCTTCAAAAATTGTATTTCCATAATTAAAACATTTCACATAATATTCAAATCTCTCAATGTATTCATCGAAAAATGTACTATTTGCAGCTTGCTCAATCATATTTTCAATATCATTCTGGATATTCTCTTTGTCACTTGCAATATATTGAGTATTTATTCCTTGACTTCCAATAGGTAGTCTGTCGCTAATATCAGAACGTCTTAACTACAGATTTACAGCATATTTGTTCATATGCTTGATAAATTTATAAGTACAATCAACAACGTATCCTTTATACTGGTTTTCTGGTAACACAAATGAAATAGTAGTCCCTAAATAATTTCTTTTTAACACAATATTTTCCTCCTAGCACAAGCTTATCTTTCTAACCAAACTTCCCAATATCCATCACAATATTTTGTTTTTAAATCATTATAATGAAACTTAAGTAAATCCATAATTTGATAAATAAAATAGCAATAATCAACTTGTCCAGCTCTAATGTTTCTGAGCATATCATTAATAAAAGAGCAATATTCCTGCCAGTTAGTAGTGCCATGATATGTACCCATTGTTTCTTCATTCCAATATCCTGTTTCTTTTGAATATTGCATATTCTGACCTAATTTTGTAATACCAGATGCTGGTCTAACAAAAAGTTTTCTAATATCAAATTCTTTCTGCCATTTTTCGTCCGTAAGAGTAGAAGATGGTCTACCATTCGTATTGCTTATTAATCTCATTTCTCTAAGTTCCTCAAGTGTCATTGACTGATAATTTTTCATTTCTTTTTTCTGTCGCTCCTTTTCAATAATTGTTTTTTCGAGGTTATCTGCCTCTACATATTTATTTATTCTCTTTTTGTTTGGTGTTTCTGTAGAAAAATCATAAATATCAATTTCACCTGAAAATGTGTTATGGTTTTGTGTATAAATTTTTTCTTTTGACATATTTTAATAGTTCTCCTTTACTTTTAAAAAATAATTTGTTCATTGTAATCAGCTCCTTTGAGTGCTGCGTTTATTTGTTACATATGTTTATTCTCTGTTTTAGTTACGACTTATTGCCGTTTTTGATTTCTCCAAATGAGTCTACATTATAGATTTCCAACATCTTAGCAATAGCCCATTCAATTTCTTGCTCATATCCTTCTTTATTAAGCACATATATATTTGGTACATTTTGTGGTGGTTTCTTTGGATTAGGTTGAACACTACCAACTTCTTTTTTGATTAGGAGTGGTTCTTTGTCGCCAATAGAAGATGCGAGATATTGAATACATTGATTAATGGTATCTTTTGACATAGATAGTTCTTTTGACATAGATTCTATACTTCGCCAAAAAGCTTCTGGTTTGGTTTCGGGATTATACATAGTTTCTTCATTATCTTTATTTTTGGGGCGAATGAAAATATATGAATTAATATAAAGAAAAGCCATTAGTATATTCTCTTTATTGATGCTAGATTCATTCATCATAATAAAATCAAGCTGAGAAGATGTGATTTTTGAAAACTTGTCAACAGCATCAAAATTTTCAGGAATAATTTTAATCTCAATACCAGTATCATAAGTAATAGAATCAAGATCCTGTTGAACTTCAATCATTTTGTTGTTAATCATATATTCTAATACATCAAGAATTTCTTGGACTGTTTTTGGTCTACGTTTATGTGTTTTGTATCCATAGAAATTTAAAACCTTTCTAAGCGTAATCCAACTATAATCCTCATATGACCTATATTTATCAATAAGGATGTATGTAATATAGAATTTTCGACTAACTCCATATTTTGTTTTGATGTTCCCTTGAATATAATCATTTGGGAAGCGAGTAAAGTATTCTGTTTTCTGTTGCAATAAAAAATTCCTCCTTGTATGTGATATTTATTTATTCTCCATTTGAGATTAAGTGGACGATGAACTTACGAGCGTTCAGTAAAGTAGGTCTGAACCCCCACTTGTTTGTTTTATTTTTGAAATTGGTAGGGGTTGAAACCAACTTTGCCGAACTGAAAGAAGATATATAACATTATTAATAAGACAGACTATTCCGTTTGTATTTCGCTTACGCTACATACAAACTCCATAATTTTTTGGTTGATTGTTATTGGTTGGTTTAGATATATGGTGTTTTGAATTAATACTTTCATTTGGGTACATGTATGATGTACCTATAATTTTATTCTCCATCTGAAGTATTATTCTGTTCCAAATCAACATACTTCTCTGTGAAGATATTATCTACAAAAAATACTGGTAGCTTATCATGATACATTTTATAAATTTCTTCACCTGATATACTTATCCAAAAATTACTACCTATTTGTCTTTGTTTCTGCAATGTTTCAATCTCTTTCCGATATTTACTATTTTTAATTATTCCTCCAATTTTTCCACAGATAGTACAGTAACTGCATAATGATGTATGAATACGTTCTTTTTCTTCTTGAGTAAATGCATTACTTTTAAAATTCCATTTATATTGGATTAAACATTCTTCATAATGGTGTTTGTGCTTTGATTTTTTATTGGCTTTGGATATATTGCTTTCTCTCTGTTTAAGATATTTTGGTATCTCTATTTCATATTTGTTCATTTTGTTTTTTTTATTCCTTTCTATGTTTGTGCTTATATATTCTCTGTTTGGAATTTTATTTTTGCGTATCCTTTTATTGGTAGTAATGGGATATGAGAGGGATTTATTATGTGGTTTTTACGTACCCCCTATGTATGGGGTTAAATTAAAGAAAATGAGTGTGATTTTCGATTTTAGATTGTTAGGTATGAATTTATCATTGAAGTGGTTTTGATTGAAATTTGAGTCGATTTCGTGCGATTTAGTCTAAAGATTGGGTATTGAAATTAGTTGGGTGAGTACTTAGTTATGATGTAAGAAATTAAATATGAGAGTTTTTATTTTTTGAATTAAATTTTGAATTAAATTTGGTCTGAGAATTTATATCACGATTATTGGATAATTTTTCATGAAAACTGGTTATCGGTGAAAATGCTTATATATAAGGAAGATTTTGAGATTGATGGTGTGATTTTAGTGTGATGGGATTTTGAAAATTAGGGGTTGAAGTGGATAAAAGGCTTGTAAAATAAGTGGATTGACGATATGGGGTACGATAAGTGGTTTGAATGATGAAATTTTGGATTTTGCTTGATTTTCTTGGGAATTTTGAGGTTGGAAATAAGGTTACATTTTTGAGTTAGTGTGTGGAATAACCAGCTATGCAGATGCTGCCAAAATGTGACTATCATTTTAGTTTTAAGTACCCCCATCATATAAAAACGATGGTTAATAGATATATATTGTCCATTCTTTTCAGATAGAACAAATGTTCGATAAAATTAGATCTGATCCATCTGAGCAGAACATATTCGAACATATGTTTGTATTATAATTTTATCGTAATTTTTGGAAATTATTATTGACAATCACATTATCATGTGATAGTATAGATAATGTCAATAGGACATATCAACACATAAAAACATTTTTAAAAGTTTTCAAAAAAGTCCTTGACAAACACACATACGTGTGATAATATAATCTCAACAAAACAAAGAACCACACAACAAAGTGTTAAGGCACTGCAAACTCACATAGTTGCCAATTCAAAAGTTTTTGTTGACAATCACACAAAAATGTGATACACTTTAAGCAAATCAAGAAACAACGACTTGAAAATAGGGTGCAAAGTCTAGCACACCTTACACCCTTACATAGTGGATAGCATGAAAATACTAACCTTTACGCATTACATATTCTAGCATATTTCATGCACAAATTCCACAACAATTTTAATCTACATAACACCTTTAACTAGGAAGTGGTGTATTACACACTGCGCACTTGTAGAAAGTACATTGATAAATGAATATAGGACTGTATCTATACCACAACGCTAGAAGTACGCTTGTTGGTTCAAGCGTGAACAACTACATGTAGTGTCATTATAAAGCAGTAGTAAAACCACTAGGAGATTGTGAGAAAACGGCTAAAGGGCATAGCTAGGAAGGTTAGGAGGTCTGGAATAATGCTACCTTTGAGTTTTACGCTCAAAGTCCGTTCCAAGTCGGCTAAAAGCAGAGGATTCCAACAAATAAAAATAATGGGAACTACGCAATCACTCCCAACTAAAGGCGTAGAGAAGGAGTACATTATGGCTAAAAATCAGATTAATTTCTCAAAAATGAGTAAGGAAGTAACTGCACAGTTAAACACATTCAAGGATTCTGCTCTTGCAATCGCTACAGAAGATTTACGGTATAAAGCAGAGATGAAACCACTCAAGGCTCAACTTGAAAATATTCTTGCGAACCGTCAGAACGATCTTAACAATGGGTTATCTGTAGAAGAAGTGGCTGCAAAATTTCCACGCATTGAAGTTGACAATGCTATCCGCAAGGCTGAAACTGCACACAATGCTATTATTGAACCATTGAATAAAAACATGAAAGAAACTTATAAATTTGTACCGGACAATATGCACTCTGCCTATGTGAAAAAGATTGACGAACATAAGCGTGGTGACTTCTTAGAAGCTATCAAACAGTTCCTTGTAAATCTTGGTATTGAAAATTGTTCACAGGCTCAAATCAGTAAACTTGCTGAAAACATGTCTGATATGTTTGGTGCAAAATATGCTACATCAAAGAAGATTGTCAATGATGGAGTTATGCACACTTCAATCAATAAGGCGGCATTTAACAAACTTTTTATGGCTGTATTCTGCGATATGTACATCAAATAAGAAACTTGTAAACACGCAATAAATCCGCTATACTATAACTAGGAAGGCGGTGGAAGGATGGAAGAGATGAATAATCAGGAAACAATTAAAATTTGCGTAGAAGAATTTTCACGCTTACAGGAATGGATGGAAATGGCAGAAAAAGAAAGCGCATTATATAAATCCATGAAAACACGTTACAGAGATTTAAAAGTCATTTTATCCGCTTTGGGTGTAAATGTAACGGAACTTGACACGATAAAAGAATAATGCATAGTTAGAGGAGCAGATCAACGTAAAAGGTCTGCTCTTTTATAGTGTGCATTATCACAAATTACTTGTGAATCACACAGTTATGTGATAGAATGGAGGTGTATCTAATGGAGGTAAAATAATATGATTGTATATAAAAAATTAGAAAAAATATTGAAAGATAGAAATATGCAATGGAAATCATTGTGCGATGCTGGAATTTCTGTAAATATGCCAGCTAAATTTTCAAAAAACAAACCAATGAATACGGACATTATAAATAAAGTCTGCGAATATCTCCAAGTCCAACCTTCAGAAATTATGGAATGGATACCAGATGCAGAATATAACAAGGCAAATGCTGAAATTGCTTCAATCGAGCAGCAAATAGCAGAGTTAGAGGCAAAGAAAAAGCAATTACAAGGCAAATAACAATGTATCAAATATAACCAACGCACCCACAAAGCACCCAATTTCCGGGTGCTATTTTTATACCCAAAATTAAGGAGGACAAAACCATGTCAGAGAAAGCAAAATCAATTCACAATGCTTATTGTGACTACGAAGTAGCAAAGGCAAAACATCCGTCACGGATTTATTCAGTTCGGGCAGAAATTAAAACTAAAAATGGGATCAAAACACATAACATGAGTAAAGCTATGTTGGCAAGACAGTTGGCTTTGCTTTATTAATGGAGGAATCAGCATGAAAATAACATTATTGGAAACAGAAAATGGTGCAAGATATGTACACTTACTAGACGATGCACCAACAAGGAAACTCGAAACGGATGTATTATCCGAACTCTCACGGAAAGAGTTTGAAGAGAAATTCCCGGATAAACCTACTTATATTTTGTCACAGTTTCCACCTGTATTTCTTGAAAACGGAGAAATACTTCTTCAGAATGAATGGAACGGTGAAGCTTATCATACGGAAAATACAAGATATTTCCCGGTATATAATCAGGTTAATGAAGATGATTATGAAATCATCGGATATTACCAGAATTAAAAAAACGTCATTTCTGACAGCTCACGTCCGATCATTCGACCATAAAGAGGGGAGGAGGAATGAGAGACGTTATTATAATAGCATATCAAATTATTAAAGGCAACTTACAAATTGTAGGTTGTCTTTTTTTGTGTGCAAAAAAGGAGAATAAGTAAATGAAAAAGGCAAGGTATGATGCAATTCGTATTGCAAAAGAATTATGTTACAGCAAAGAGGTCATTGAAAAAATCAAAGTAGCAACAACAGAAAATGAGATCACACGTATTTTGCACACGGCAAGGGAGGCAGAGTAAATGCAAAAAGCAATTATGTTCCGTGCTTATAACGGAATGGAAATTATAGACACAAGACCTGAAGCTGAAATCGCATATTCAAATATGAAATATGCAGAGGAACTTTATTCAAAGAGAAATAAGCGAAACAACAAACCACACAAATCATTTGCAGAAATCTTATCTGCATTACTCTAAGAAAGGAGAATATAACAATGTACACATTACGGAACGAAGAAGTTAAGGCAAATTATCTTGCACTCTTTATTGCAATTGCAAAATGCGTATCTGCTAAAGATGCGCTCACTGCAATGGGAATTTGCCCTGACAACGAAACAGAATCAAGGAGGTAATCTTTATGAGAGGCTACAATACACCAGAAGGCTACAGAGGACTTGTAAAAGGTAAATATATGCTCTTTGCAAGCGAAACCGAATATTATGAGTATATGCTTGCTGAGGTAGAGGTATGACTGAAAAACAGGTAAGGGAAATAAAACGTAACCTTTGCGTAAATTGTGGCGATAGGATTTGTTGCCACGGAATGCAGAGTTGTGCTGATACAAACAAATATATCACGAAGATAAGCGATCGCAAATAATAGCGAGTGATAACATGAAACATCGGTAACAGAAAATATCAAAAAACAAACCAATACATATAACATATGAATACGAAGCTGAGATAGCGGCTATACGGTCACATTATAATAAGGAAAGGATTGGTGTTAATGACATATAGAAGAACAAAACAGTTAAGAGAATTTGAACCAATTTTATATAGAAATGGTTATAGATTTGCACGGTGCAAGGGAAGTCATTTCATTTATATGAATCGAACTTCTCATAAAATCATAACAGTCAACAAGGACTTAAACAGAATGGTAAGGGAAAGACTTATAAAAGAAATGGAGTGTGCAAAATAATATGACGAGGGAAGAATACGAAAATGCAAAAATTGAATTAATAAATAACCTGGAATCAGAACTTGAAAGATTATCAGATGCTGCAAATGTTTCCTATGATAAGGCAGAATGTGATTTAGAAATAATTAACTCACAGACATATGATATTAAAAATGCTTTATCTGAATTACGCAAAATGAGAAATGCGAGAATAGAAGAGTAAGGAGGTATAACAAAAATGAAATGGATTGAGATTTTACGGAAAGACAAATATGCATTACTTCAAAGCGAAAGTGATACGCAGTATGCAGTCGTAAGTGGCTACGATTCAAAACAACCAGAAGATGAACAATGGTCACATGGAACATATTTCATTTATTGGAATGATGTAAGGCGAAAAGCAGATTGTTTGCAAAATGCTTTGGATTACTTTAGAAACGAAACAGAAGAGAACTATGTAACCAAAGGACAGAAATATATTGAAATCTACAGAGATGACTACACGGAAAGCACGTTTAGGGAAATCCTACAGTCATTAGATATAGATGATGAGATGGTTAGTGATTCGTTTGGTTGCTACTGTATTGTGGATGAAGATAGTTTGAAAAAGGAGAAATAATTATGTCACGGAAAGCAGAAGAATATGTAGTGGGGATTTTATTTCCATATGAAAATAGAATAGAAATCAAATATGTAACAAGTATATCAAGTAAATCTAAGGTTGCAAAATGGGATGATGGACAAAATGCTATGACTTTTTCAAAAGCATATGCAAAAGATCTTGCATGGGGATTAACATTAAACGGGAATCCTGCAATTGCAATGTTGAAAGAATCGTATTTGCATTTGGAAAATCCTAAAATAGAAAGTGAGTGATTAATATGACAGTTGGAAAATTAAAAGCGATGTTGGAAGAATATAACGAAGATATGGAAATTATATTTCAGCCATCAGGGAATGCATATGGAGAGCGTATTGGACATGTTATTAAGGAAGGCAAGGGAATAGCTCCGTTTAGAGGTAATGACTACAAGGCGTTAATTCTTACTTCTGATGGACAATGTAGTGAAGTTTGTAACGAGGATGATTTAGATTTATAAAAGGAGTGATAGTATGTTAGATAAGCTAACAGATGAACAGAAAGAGAAGATCGCCGATTTGTGTGAACAAATCAATTACATTTTCACGGAAGAAGACAATGGATTCACAGAAGATAATATTGATGAATATTATAGAAGTTCTCTTTATAAGGGAGTTTCGGGTGTTATGTATGAACTTGGAAAATGGTGCTAGAAACAGATATTTCATAAGGAAAGGTAAAGAGAAATGAGTAAAAAATTATTAGATAAATTTTATGATTATACAATTCAGGATAACAGCGGTTTTAAAATTGCTATTGGTGATTTAGTAGTAAGTGTTGCTTGCCATAATTACCTTGATGCATATGATGAAATGAATGGAAACGGAATAGCAGGTTCTGATATTAGTATTGAAAAAATGCCAAGTGATTTGATGGCATTTACTTTTTATGGAAATAATACTGAAGTTGCTGTATTTAATCAGAAAACAGGAAAATATGTTACTGATGAATTTACTGACTTAGCAGATGATTATGATAATATTGCTTATGGCGTAAGTTCGTTAGAATTGATTGAAATATTGGTTAATGTGAAAAATTATGAAAAATAGTTATAAAATGTGTGTTTTTCTTTTGGAAAGGAAAGGTAAGACTATGAAAGAATATGTAAATGTAAAAGAACTTCTTGAAGAAGTTGATGCAATGGCAAAAAGAGGTACATTGCTTGCAAGAGGTGGAGTGACACAGGAAGACTTAGCAATGCAGATTAGAGGTCTTATTGTTCATGTAGCAATGAAAAAAGAATCAAAATAAATGCGTGATTCATTAGAAAGGAGAAATAAAAATGGCAAGAACAAAATTTGATATTATTAGAGGTTTAATGATTGCAGATAATACTCTTGACTCTTGGATTTGTGAAACAGAAGCAGAAGAGAAAAGAGATTTGACAGCAGAAGAAGAGAATGCATATATTCAGAATATTGTGGATATATGCGAAGAGATAATGCAGGGTTTGTCTTGTACTTTAGTGGAAGCATATAAAGAGATTTCGGAGTAAAGAGGAGAAACAGAATGGATATTATTGCAGAAAAAGGGTGGACAGTAACCTATATTCCTTGGGAAGATATGGAAGGCAGACCAAGAGTGGCAGGAAGATTCAAAACTACAAGGGAAAAAGATGAATTTTTAGAAAAGATTCATGAACCTGATTCTGGATGGATGGATGAAGAACTTGCAATGATTAGTATAATCAATGATTACAATTACATGTTGCCAAGATAAGAAATTCGCATTTCATTAGAAGATTGGAGGAAATAATTATGGAATATATTATTGAAAATCTTACAAAAAGAGAAATTGATATTATGGAATCAAGTGACATTGAATGGTGTCCAGATGATATATCAGGAGATAATACAGATATTGTTGTATTCAATGAAGAAGATTGTGATAAAGCATTACATTTGATAGGACGAAAATGAAACTAAGATTTCTTTGAAAAGGAGTGAAGAGAAATGCCAAGTGTTGAGGAATCAAAAGAGAACGCACGGAACTTAAATGAACTTACGGATCATCTGATTAAGCTGATTGAATCAGATGACAAGCGGTTTTCATTTGAATTTTGTGCAGGTGGCACAATGGAGATTTACGACAAAGAAAAAGAAATCGGGTATGCAGTTCACATTGCACCGATTGAATATGATGAGAACGGAAAAGCAATAAATTTATAGTAATCGCAAAGGCAGTTAGGAGAATAATCTACTAGCTGCCTATTTTATTACAAGGAGGAAACGAATATGAGCAGATGGCTATATGATCCTGAAACGGATTCACGGAATGGGAAAGAGTTTACTTACAATTTGCCAATACATGAAAATGAGGACTTACTTTTAGGTTTTACATATAGGCAAATTATGGATGAAGTGATTGCAAATTACGGTCATAATGTAACAGAAAAAGAAATCAGAAAACAGGTAAACGAACATCTGGAAATGGTTAAAGAAAATATGGAAGAAAATTTAATGTTGTGTATCGACAGTATGTTGAAAGGAATTAAGGAGGCGTAATTATGTATAAAATCATTAACCCATGTAAATGTAAAGTTTACACAAGAACAGGAAACGAAGTAGATGGAAATGCATTTGTGAAAATTGAATATAAAGATTCAAAATTAAGTATGAGTGGTGTAGTTGCGCCATTATCAAACGGAGATTGTCTTGGCTCTGCTGGTCAGTGTGTAGATGAAATTAGAAATGGTTCACCAACAGATGAGTGGACAACGGAAATGCTTAACAAATTATGTGATATTTGGGACAGATGGCATTTGAATGATATGTGTCCTTATTGTGAACACATGAGAGAACTTGGATGGACAGAACACACTCAGGATAAAGTTAAAATTGAGAAATGGACTTTAACAAAAGAAGCTTGTCAGAAAAAAGATAACGCAAAGAAAAGAGCATTGGAATGTTTGAAAAATGGAGAACCATTTTATCCAACTAAAGAGGAAACAACATATGCAAATATGGAATATTCTATTGATGTTTATGATGGTGAAGAAGTCACTTATGGAGAAGCATACGAATTAAAAGAGAAAGATTGTTTAGGACATTCTAATACAGAATATAAGACAAGAGGTTGGATTTCATATAAAGATCACAAACTCGGTTTTATTGGTAGAGAATGTCCAGTGTGCGGCTATAAATACGGAACTGCTTGGAAGATGGAAGAAGTACCACAGGATATAATTGAGTGGCTGGAAAATTTACCAGAAACTAAAGTAAAGCCAGCATGGGTATAAGGAGGTCTAGTATGAGAGAAATTGAAGTAAACAATGGATGTAAGATTGTATTAGAGAATAAATCACGAGGTATAGAAATTATTCATTGTGATAGTAATAGAGGTATTGAATATAGTTACAATATTCCTGATGGTGAACTTGTAATGTTACTGAATTATTACAGAAACTGTAAGAGTGGCAGAGAGAAATCTGATTATATATCAGAAGGTAAAATTAGAAATACGAACACGGATATTGTTGAATATATATAGTCAAAGGAAATTGTAATTTATAGTGAAATTTAAGAAAGGTAAAAGGTGATAATTATGGCAGATACAAAGAAAACAAAAAGATTACACATTAGCATGGCTTATATATTTGTTGGAGATACAGGTATTGATATTCCTGTAGAATTATTAGAAGGTAAAACGGAAGAAGAGCAGTTGGAAATCGCTTGTGAATATGCACAGGAACACATTGATGAAATTCCTGTTGCTACTAATGCAGAATATATCCCATATTCTGATAATTTTGGGATTGGTGATATTGATTTTGAAGATAACGAACAGTAATACAGAAAAAGGAGATTAAAAACTATGAAAGTAAACGAAGTAAGAAAAACAGAAACAATTGAGAAGTTAGTAAGAACAGAATACATTGCAGAGGATGGAACTGTATTTAGAAGTGAAGAAGAGTGTAAGAAATATGAGGAATCAGCACTGTTTGCAATTAGTAAAGAGTTAAAGAGACTTGATAATAAGAAAAATGGAGCTTCTGAATATGATATTTATGATGAATGTTCTGATGAATATCTGGTAGAGATTTTCAATGCAGAAACAGAAAGAGATATTGAGAATATCAGAAGATATGTATATCTTAAAGCTCTTTCAAATAGTTCGTATGCGAGAAAGGAAGATGTTGATTTACCTAATATCACAGCAGGACATGAAGTAATTATCCATTGGAATTATGATGAAGATAGTTGTTGGACAATTGGAAATGGAAGTATTGATGCTTTCTGTGACTATATTAGAGATAATCTTATGAGTTTAATTACTCCAAAGGAGGAAAATGCAAATGCTTAATATAAAATTTAGATATAGGGATGCAATGAGTAATTGGGAATGGAGAACACAAAGCTGTACAGTGTCATCTGTTGAAGAATGTAAGCGAATTTACGGACTTGACAATGGAGATGTTGAATACGAGATTTTAGAAGTCAAAGAAGCATAATACAGAGAATAATAAGGCAGACGCAAACAAATGTGTCTGTCTTATTTGTTGGAAAGGAGAATGCGAAATGATTACACGGAATTATTTTGGAAGCTCGAACCACGAAAATGCATGCACAAGATAGTGTAAATCATATTATGGAAAAGAGATTTGGTGCAAGAAAGTGAGGTTGAGCAATATGTATATAGAACATGATTATCATTATATAAATGCAAATGAAAATTTACTAATAGAAAAAGGTTACGGAAAAATCTCAATACATTCTATTCATTTTGATAGGCATTATTCAGAAGAGCAGAAGGAAAAGAATAGACAGATTGCAGAATCCATGACAAGTGAGCAATGGAGTAGACACTGCGAAGAGGTCGCAAAAGATTTTTCAAAACCAATGGAAAATATTTTGAAAATCTTTTTAAACAAATATTCCATATTCCAAGCATCAGAAAATGTTTCATATGATAGTGATTGGGATTTATATTTTTGGAGTAATAAAGGATGGAATGGGAAAGATTATATGGACTGTTTCAAACTTGAGTTTAACACGAATAGAAGTGTAGAAAAGAATATGACTTTGTTAAATGAAATTATTCCACTCGTTGAGTCTATGGAATATGAAAACATAGGTTGCCGTATACAATATAATGCTGTCTTAGACAAAGAAAAAATAGAAAGAGAAGCGAAAGAAATCTGCGAAAAGCTTACAGGAAAATTTATAACATATTGTGGAATTGAAGGAAAAATCAAAGTTGTGGATGAAGTTAATAACTATAAAACTTATGGATTTTTTAAGAAAGGTGCAAGAAGTAAGTATTACAAAGTATCAAATGTAGAAATATTAGCAATGAAATTACAAGAGGCAATTTAATATGGAAGATAAGGAGATAACATAGATGAAAAAGTATGTAGTTTCAAAAGATACAAAATCTGGTTTATGGTATGCACATAGAGAAGATCTTCCACACGTTCCGATTAGTGGGAGCTTTAGCGAAAAGAAATCAGAATCAAAGGAATATGCAAAAATGTATATGGGTTTACAGAATAAAGTAGAACAGATTGAAGAAAACAGACGTGAAAATTTTATGAAGGAGATGGAATTAATATGATGACAGAAGAGAGATTCAAAGGAACTAATTACAAAATGAGCTATAAAGAGTACGAGAAATGCTATTGCCCAGAATGTGATAAGGCAGATTGTATTCACAGAAATGCTTATAGAAGAGTACCTGAAATTGATGGTGGACTTGGTTTATGTCCTAATCTGAATGGAGAGTGATGAAAAATGTACAGAGTATATCAATTAACGGCTGAAGAAAAAGATAAAATTGTGCGATGTCGTTGGGGTGGAGATACACATTACTATGATGTATTTGAATCACAAGAAGAGTGTGATGAAGAACAGAAAAGATTAGACGAAATTGAAACAGAATATAGAAAAATGAAAGCTGATTATTTGAAAAATTTCAAAGGAGAGTGATCAAGATGTTCAAATATATTATCAGTTATGATGGTGGTCAGTTAAGAGACAGTGGAGATTTTGAATGGGGATTATTTAATTCCTATGGTGAAGCAGAAGAAGAAGCCTATAACGCAAAAGAAGAATACATGAATGACTGGGACATTGAAGGTAGTGAATATGATCCTGATGATTTCCGTATTGAGATTGTGGAGGTATGAGAATGATTAAAATCTATCAGAACAAGAGAAATAAACGAAAATACATTGAGGTACATAGTGACGGACATTATCACAATTCTGTTCGTCAGTATATACAGCACGATCAGAAAGTTGCAGGTCGCAAGGTTGGAGTTGTTAGAAATTACACTGGTGACGGAAAACTTCATCGGTGGAGAAAAGGCAACTTGAATGAATTGCTTGAAGATTACAAGGAGGCATGAGTATGTGTAGAATTTCAGGAATTGTAATCGAGCATGGCAAAAATGACTTTGGTTATTGGGGAGGATTTTGTCTTACAGAAGATGAAGAAAATGCAATTTGGAATATTCTTAGTAAACATGATACAGAAGGTTGTTCAATCAGAGGAACACGAAAAGAAATTGCAGAAGAGATTGGAGAGTGATTGATATGAAGAGAACACAAAAAGAGATTAAGCAACAGACAGAAGAATGGTTAGATGAACGGTGGATAATTGCAAATATGGAAGACGCAAGACCACAGGATATGAGTTATTATAACGGAGCTTTAAAAGCACTTGAATTTGCCGGTTATGAATGGAAACGTGATGCAGATGGAAAGCATACATTATTTAAATAGATTGGAGTGATGGAAATGAAATGGAATATAGTACATGATTGTGATAACGACAATGGAGAACCTACGCAATGGGCTTGCAAATTAACTGAAGATGGTCAGTTCGTATGGATTGATAAAATTGGCGAATGTGCTTATGGAATTACAAATAAGGCAAGCGGAGATGATTATTTGTATGTGGCAGGTTCATTACAAGGTGCTAAACGATGGGTAAACAGAAATTTAATTAAAGTATTATAGAAAAGTGAGGTTAAGTGATATGAGCAAATTAAGAGTATGGTGGATTCCACAAGCAGGTGCAACAGAGGAAGCATTTTATGTTCCTGTAGAAACAGTTGAAGAAGGCAGAAAGGTAATGGATTTATTGGCTGCATATGATGCATTTCAGTTACAGAATAGAATTAAGCCTGATTATTGTAATTGCGGTGGAGTTCAGAGATGGGATGAAGATTCTCAGGATTGGGAAGATTGGTATATGGAAACAGAAGATGACTACTTTGATGATGTGGATGATTATTGTGAACAGTGTGAAAAGGCAGATGAGTTGGAAGAGTTTAGAAGTGAGTTATTCAAACAGATTGATTGGGATAAAATTCACGAAATAACAATGTAAAGAAAGAAATAGCAATTTCAAACGGAAAGGATGGTTAATTTATATGCTTAACCTGACAGAAAACGGATATGTTTATACAAGTAAAAATGGAATCAAATATGACTTATTTGAAGGAACATCAATTGGAACATCACCTAAAAAGACATCAGATATAATCTTTATTATGATGTCTGATGTTGATTTTAATGTTGAAAATCATATTGTCGGCTGGTTATTTGGTGCTTTTATATTGCCAAACAGACTCGATGAATATGATGCAAGTATAACAGAAATGGTTGATATTTACGAAAAAGAAAACGGAATAGGAGAGTGATTATATGGTAACAGAAAATGGAATGGTTATGATGACGCTTGGCGAATATCATAGCTTAAACGTAACAAAGAATAAAGTTGAAGAGATTGAAAAGTCAAACGAGATGTTACGAAAAGCAATGATACATTTGACGGGTAAGGGGAATACAACTGATATTAAAGTTTCTCGTTCAGATTTCATTAAAATGCATGAGATGGCAGTAAATGAAATGTTTGAAAACAATAGCGAAGAAAATGATGTTTATGGATACAATATTACGATACATTGGCATGGAATGTATTGTAGTTGTTCAGATGGAGCGACACCAAGTAATTACATAATTCCTGCAATTGTGAATTGCGATGAAGAATTAGATTGGGAGGAGTGATGATATATGGGTGTTAAAAATTTATATGGATATACAGTAGATGCATTGGCAACTGGAATCGTAAGAGCTGATAATATTGAAGATGCAAGAGAAAAAGTTAAGGCAGCTTATAAAGCGCATAGTGATTGCTACGATGAACAGAGAGACAATATTTCTGTTTGGAAATTGGATGAAAATTCCTGGTTTGCGGATAATCCAGACGTGATTGAAATTATGAATCATTGAGAAATGGGAGGAGAATATGAATATACATAGTATATCAAAAGAGAAAAGAAACGTAATTGTAGAATTAGATGCAAATGATCTTGTTATTATCTGCAATGCTTTGTACGCACAACTTAGAGAAAATAAGGAAAAAGAAAACTTCTTGCAACTTTACAGTGACGCAATGATGGCAAGAGATTTATGTCAATATGGTCATGTGGATAATTTCTGTCTGCGAAATATTGTTAAATGTCGCAATGATATAGGAAAAGGCTTGGATGGTGTTTTATCCGATGACGATATTGACACATTTAATTCATATCTTGAAGGAAATGATATGCCAACAGCATTTGGAAATACAGATTGGAGAAGTATTTACAATAAGATCGTTGGATATAGAAGAAGTGAAAAGCTGAAACAGTGGATGGAAAATAAAGCGGATTAAACAAGAGTTTCATTGGAAGAATGGAGGAATTATTATGTATTTAAGAAAAATATTAACAGACGGAAATAAGGAATTTTTAGAAAATATGCGTGTTGATTTTGATTATAAGGGAGAACATTATAATGTAAGAATCAAAAGATTATGTGATAACTTCTTTGAATCATACACAGGGGCTTGTTTTGATTATAGCGAAATTTGTAACTGCAAGATTGGATATATAACAGGCGAAGAAGTAACTGTAAGCATTAAAATATTATACGAAAACAATTTTGGTGCTGAATGTGGATGGATTAATACAGAAAATAATGAAAACGGAGATGTTGTATATTACGATTTGTACACCACAAGCGGCTTAGTATGCATGGATGGGGAAACCTGCAAAATCATTGATGTAAAAGAAGACTGTATCGTATTAAAAAATACAGACGGAGAAAGGGATATGATTTTTACATTAACTTATGAAGAGGCTAACATTTGTTGTTTTGAATGTCCTGTTGAATAGAATGAAACGATGATTTCTTGACAGAATGGAGGATTAGAATATGACAAGAGAAAAAGCCACGAGAATTGTAAATGATTTTTTTAATGATATGAATCCTACTTTATGGAATGGAGAAGGTAATAAACCCGAAAGCTTTGATGAACGACCTTGGCAATGCAAAATAGTTGATGGTATAAATCTTGAAATTACTTTTGCTTATGACGAAGAAGATGGATGGCATCATTATTGCGATTTAGTTTATATCAAAGATAACAGTTCTTTTGACTTAATGAGTGGTTATGGAATTGATTCTAAACTAAATGTGATAGATACAGTAATGGATATATGTAGAGACTATGAGTAAGTATTGGAATTGTGATTTAGATAGGAGCGATTGGAATGGATTATAAAATAGGTGATACAGTAAAAATATCTGTTTATGTAACAGAAAAATAAGGCAGATTAGTTACTTGTAAAATCACCAATAGGTATATAAGAAATAATACTACTTATTATTCTTTGCAAGAGATAAATGGAATTTATAGAGTAAGTAACGTAAAAGAAAACCGATTCATACTTGATTAACACGAAACGGAAATCTAACGAATCGGCTATTTATAGCTGATAAATTATTTGAATAGAAAGTGAGGAAATAATATGAGCCAAACAGTATTTGATGAGAATGATTTTATAAAACGAGTACCAAAAAAGATTTTGGAACGTACAAGAGAAAATATGGAAGTGTATCATATGGATTTAGCAGATTCGTTTCAGGAAGCAACAAGGGAATTAGCAAAGAAAGGTACAACTTTGTGGAAAGCATGGTATTATGATGATTTTAGAGAATATGTACCATGTATTTACTGCCCAGAATATTTGGATTTATCAAAATATCCATTAAAATACAAAGGGAAATGATCCAATGAAACGGAAATTTCAAAAGGATGGTGATTAAATGATTTTATTATTAGGTAAAAATAATGCAGTTGAAAGGTATGCAAAAGAGATACTGAACATTGATATGGATGATGATATTGTTTATTATCCTGATGAAACATCCCATTATACAGATCTGCCGAAATGGGTTGAATTAGCGAGAGAAGAGAAACCCTATGTGGTGACAACACAGAGACTAGACATGATTGATGCATTTCTTCATTCTGATTTGGAATTTAAAGTGATAACAGCTTTTGAAGTAAATGATAATATTAAAGGAAGAGTTCTTGAAAATAAAGAAAAAGCTATATACGTAAAAGAAATACTTGGATTAGAACTACGATGAAAAGCACTTCTAGTCTTTTTAATATGACACAACACATGATATAATTAAAGAAAAACGGAGGTAATCATTATGGGAGAATTAATTGGATGTTTGATTGCAGGATACTTATGTATTTATCTTCCTTGGAAAGCAAGCCAAAAGGAAGAATCTCGGAAGAGACAAGATATGTATAACAACTTAAATAAGAAATCTGTAGACGAAATGGAAAAGTGGAGAAAATAGTAATATAAAATAAGAAAGGTTGTTGATGATTATGTTCGGAGGACTATTAGCATTTTTAGGAATCTATGCAGGAAGTGCTGCAAAGGCGGCTTATGATAATTATGATATGAAGAAAATTACTCGTACAGTTGATGAAAAGGGAAATGTTCATTATGCAGACAGGTTGTGTAATGAATATATCAACGGTGAACGAGTAAAGAGAGTGGAGACAACAGACAGGAACGGAGTTAAATTATATTCTACTGTTGGTGTCAACAGTAGTAAAGTATATGATACTTCTTATGGGAGGGGCACACAGCAGTTATTCGAAATGAGTGAACATGATAAACAGGAAAATCTAAAATACGGAAAAAATGTATATAGTCAATACAATCCATATTTCGGAAAAACTGTTACAACTGAAATTAGTTCAGGCAGAACAATTACCTGTTTGTTTAGCGGTAAAAATAGTAAGACTGGTAAAGAGTTCTATAGAGTATGGTATTTCCGTCCAGAATGTCAAGGAAAGCTTGATTACAATACTACTGTTGATGGCGATATGGGAATTGAAATTACAAAAGAAGAATTTAATAAGTTGAATTTTGGAGCTTTGACATGCACATGTATGCCAAGTGATTATGATGTAGTCCATGCATTATGGGGGGATAGGTAATGAATAAACAGAGAAGAGAAAAGATAAGGCAACTCAAAACTCAAATTGATTTGATTAAAACCGATTTAAAACAAGTTTCAAGTGAGTTATCTTCTATATTAGATGAAGAACAGGATGCATTTGATAACATGCCAGAAGGATTACAGAGCAGCTATAGAGGAATGTGTTCTGAAGATGCAATTGATGATATGGAAGAAGCGAGCGACAAACTTGACGAAGTGATTGAGTTGTTGGGTGATATTGTGTAAAATGTAAAAAAGTAAATAATAGTTTCTTTTGGAAGATTGGAGTGAGATTTATATGTTTAAATGGAAAGATTATGAAGAAAATACAGCACTATTCATTGATGGAATTAGTGAAAATGTAGCAATTTTAAGATACAAAGATTTTCAGTTGACAGATGCTGCTACAGGATTAAAAGTTAAAATGAAATCGTCCAATATTGACGAGGCGAAAGTTGATGCTGAAAATTTCTTGAAAGAATTTTGGGACAGAGTGGAGAGTAATTATAAGAGAAACTTAGATGCATTAAATTAATATATTTTTTTGGAGGAATGCACATGTCTTTTTGGATTGAATTTTTTATGGACAAAAAATTTTCACTAGATTTTAAAATCGCAAATTTAATTATGAGAGATTCTTTAAGAAATTATCTTGCGACAGATCTGATTGACCTTGAGAAAATTGATGATAAACACGCTAGAAGAGTAGAAAAAGATATTCGTAAATTATTTAATTGGAGAAATGCTTAATGAAACCAAGTTTTCTTGTGGATGAAAAGGAGAATATAATATATGGGAGCAATAAGTTCAAAAGAGATAGAAACTAAAATAGAAGATATTGCAATGCAAATTGAGGAACTATCTGCTATGGCTGGTGGCATGTTATACAAAGACATTTTAAATGAAATATCAGAATGTTTATTGATTGATTTTAAACCAAATATTATTGAAAGACTTGAAAATTTAAGAGACAGATATTCTAAAGAAGAGTTTTCATATAGGGGAATCGTTGAAAAAGCAATAGATATTGTAGATGATGTAAAAAATTGCTGAGAAATCTAAGTTTACTATGGAAGGATGATATTTTATGAAAAAGTCAAAAACACCAACACTGGATAGAATGGTAGAAATTCAAGAACAGTCACAATTATGCGGAGAATTTTTGGATTGGTTTTTAGGTAAATATACCGTATTTGACAGAAAGCAAAAGAGGGAAAACCCATTTGCTGATGTTATGGGAAATGGAGATTATATTAACAAAGAAAAATTGCTTGCTGAATTTTTCGGTATTGATTTAGACGAAGCAGAAAGAGAAAAAGATATACTACTTCAAATAGAACAGAATAAACATAAAACACATCATTGTAAGTTATGTGGCAACTATATTGAAGAAGATAATCTTAGTGTATGTGACAAGTGCGCATCTGAATATCAGATATAACCCCCCAATAACTTTAAGTTTACTATGGGTTTAAGAATGGAGGTAATAGTATGAAGATAACAAGAGAAATGGTAATAGAATTGAATAACGAATTAGCGGTTAAGGGTTGTCCATTCAGATATGAGTATGAGGGGGAAACAGAATATTCACGTATTCCACATATGGAAATTGCATTGCCAAATATGAATTGTGTTAGTAGCTACATTATTAATGTTACAAAAGACTTCCTTGAATGGCTTGACATATGGTTTAAAACAAAATATGGGATTGAATTAACCTGCAACAATGATGGGAGTATCTTATGGGCTAAAAATTTTTGTGAGTAAAAGGCAAAGAAATTTAACTTTCATTTGTTATTAAGGATAAAGATTTTTATGAGATTATGGGAATTGAGGTAAAGTAAATGAAAGATTACAAAGAATGGGCTTCTTTAAAAAAAGGAGATGAAGTTACAGATTTTTTTAGGCAAAAAACGGGTGTCATTATTAGTGATATTGGTATAGGATATACTGTAGAATGGAAAGATGGAACAAAAGAACGAATTACAAATGGAATGTTATATGAAAAATAAGAAGATGAAGAATATGGTGGACGGAAATTATACAATTAAATCACCATGTTATTAAATTAACTTTCTTTTGGAGGTGAAAGATAATGGATAATTTGGTACAGAAATTAAATTGGAATATGCCATTCATAAAAAATCAGTGTATGTTTGTATATGCTGATGCTGATTTAGATTCTAATCAAAAAATGCAAGAGCCATTACAAAAACTATATCAGTATGAAAATCAACCAGATATGAGAGAAAAGATAAAAGAATACATTAGTGAGCTTGATATGGAAATTGACAGACTTGAATCTGATCTAGAAAAGCAAATGACTTATAATGTAGAAGCTTGCAAGGTTACTGCAACTGAATCAAGATTGAATGCAATAATCGAAGTAAAGAATGATTTACTTGGAAGATTGGAAGAGGTAATATAAATGGATAGAAAACGAAATAATCCTACATGGTGTTGTGATCAAATTGAAGAGAAAATTAAAGATTATAAAATATCTCTTACAGAAATTAAAGGAGAAGAAGTAAAAAGACAGATGGAAATTGTGATTAATGATTTGGAAACAATTCTATACAGGTAGATTAGAGGGGAGGGTGATATAAAATGACTAATGGCATTAAAGAGAAAGACATTCGTGATATGCAAAAATGCTTTGATAAAATGAGATATATTCTAAAAAGGATTCAGGTATATAATCCTGAAGCACAAATTATTTGTATTGAAAGTGATACAATAGCTCTAGTTAATTTCAATGGTGAGTTTATTGATTCAGCTCCACAAATAAAAGATGAACATATTGTTGCAAGTCAAGACATACCAGCAATGGATAACTATTGTTAAAAGAAATGACGATTTCTTGCGGAAAGGAAATGATAATATGAATAACTTGGGATACAGACATAAATTTTATAATTGTACAATAGAAGGAATAAAACGTGTCAATAGTAAAACCTTATTTATTTTGCATTGGAAAGATTCAAAACATGATGGAACTATGCCAATTCAGGTAGACCAACCTTCAGAATTAATTCTTAGCAAAATGAAAGAGATTGTAGATGGGAAACGTGATAAATTATATTTAACAAGAGGAATGAGAGATATTGATGTTTCTTATCTTGGAAATAATAAATGGCAACTATTTGATGAGTTTGACATTTACGAATTTGAAATGACCGTATAACCAAAAGAAAAATTGCTTTCTTGTTGAAAGCAAATCAAATATAGAAATGAGTATTAGAAGCAGAAATCAACTGCTTCTTTTTTGTTGCAAAAAAATGAGGTGATGAATATGTGTAAACGACATGACAATACAAACAGATCAAGTGAATTTATCTGTTTAAGATGTCTTAGTAAAAATCAAGTTGGTGATAAAATGCGTAGACCGAATATGAGAGAAAAAGATCATGTAAAAAACTTGTGTTGTCTATGTACAAAGTTGCAAATGAGAACTAAAAATCTTGAAGTTAGGTGGTGCGATGATTTTGACGAGCGTATGGAATACGCAAAGAAAATTAAACCCAGATATTATGATGAGAATAATGAACTGCTACCTGAATGGCAAACGGAGAATATGTATGTAGGAAAGTGAGGTTGATGAACATGTGTTACAAAATAGAAGTACAAAACAAAAATGCTGAAAAGCTTAATATGAAGTTGGATGAGTTAAACGCACCACAGTTTTTAAGAGGTTACTTGAATGAATTGGAAAGTAAAAGTGGAGCGTTAAATTATTTAGTGGCAATTAAAGATTTTTTACAGTGGTTGATTGAAAGTAATATCATTAATAAAAAATCAATTTCTGAAATAGAAGTTTCTGATTTTAGTGACTTACGACCACAAAATATTAGTTCATACCTTAGATATAAAGAAACAAATGGAATGTCACCAACCACAACGGAAACAAGAAAGAATATTATAAAAAGTTTTATAAAAAATGTATATTCATATAGAGAATGTTTATTGAGAGAACTCTATAACAGTATGGAAGATTTTAGTAAACAAATAAAATATAAAGGAATATCTTCTAAAAACAACTTAACACAAAAACTTCCAACAGAAAATCAGCTTAATGATATGGAAGAAAAAATAATGTGGAAAAAGGATGAATGTGTAAGGAATAGAAATATTGCTATTTTTCGTGTCTTAAGAGGAACTGGAATAAGAGAGTCTGAACTTGCTGGCTTGGATTTATCAGATTTGCATTTAGATGAAAATAATGAATATATTGATCTTAATGATATGTCACATATTATGGTTTTACCAAAAGGATATCAAAGAGAAACTGAAAAAAGACCTGTGTATCTTACTGGATCTGCTCTGAAAGCATTAAGAGAATGGTTAGAGTATAGAAATACATTGGATAATATTGTAGACAAAGAAGCTGTGTTCGTAAATAAAAATGGTACACGTACAACAGAGAGAAATATCAAACAGATATTTGAGAATTATGGAAATGGTATTACTCCACATATGATGCGACATTATTATGCTAGTATAATGAACAGAAATGGAAATCTTGCATTTGTTCAGCAGCAGTTGGGGCATAGTAGTGTAAATACAACAGTTAATAATTATGCCAATGGAGCTGTGGGAATGAAAACAGTTTTGGAGAATATGTAATGAAAGTAATAAGCACAAGAGAAATGATAGAGACGCTGCAAAAATACGAAAAGAATTACGGCGTAGGCATAATAATTGGGTTCAGCAACGAGATCGTTGAACCCAATTATACCATTAAAATAGCTAATAGAAATGAATTTGGATTAATTAAAAATCCACAATATCAACCATTGGAAATACCAATTTCTATGGTTAGCTTAAGTGAAATATTTATTTAATTATTTTGGATAAGTGATTGCATTCTGATATTTGACGACTTGAAAAGTTCATTTGGAGAACATTCTAACGCAATGCAAATCTTTTCAAGAGTATCAAATCGTATATTAGTTGTCTCGCAATTATATATTTTATTTATTGCGTTAGGTGCTATGCCAGTTTCTTTTGCAAGCCAATATTGTGTTTTATTTTTATTTATAAGAATGGATTTTATGTCTAGCTGTAACATATTTTACCTCCTATATATTTTTATAAATAGATTATCATAAAATATTATATTTTACAATAATATATCTTGACATATATCATTTGCAGGTATATAATGCATAGTATCAAAGGTAATCCATTACATAAATAGAAGAGAGGAGGATACATATGGATTTACAAAGATACGATATAATTAAGGCAAACGTAAAATATGAAGGTGGATCAGTCCAAACAAAAGAACGTCCATATGTTATCGTGTCGAATCCGATTGGAACAAAACACGCTACGATAATCACAGTGATGCCTTTGACTTCAAAAATAAAGAAATTGAATATGCCAGTTCACGGTTGTATTAATGCAGATGATAAAAATGGATTGACAGAATATTCAATGTTACTTGGTGAACAGTTAATTACTATTTCAAAAGAAGAAGTAATTAATAAATTAGGAACTGTTACAGACGAAAAAGAAAAAAAATTAATTGATAAAGTTTGTTTCAATTCTTTATTTTTTGGAACAGAATATAGGCTAGAGGAGGTAACTGTGTAATGTATGTAAGTAAAGAAGAGGCAAAAAAAATGATTGATGAAGCTCCCGGAAAGATTTGGATTGATTCCTTTAATGGACTTACATTTATTCATACAAAACCAAGACAAATCAGTATTGATGAAGGAAAGAATATGATAAATAATGCATCTACAGTTGATTATCAAGACAATGAAATCTTTGGAAGATTATGTTTGGAGGGAATTCAAGAACTAATGATACACAATATAAATTTTCCGCTTAAACTAAGAGAATAAAAAT
>OGDF01001850.1_pt1 | contig 30353 bp, 7 predicted proteins | sample 1570141 | NCBI WGS metagenome assembly OGDF01 (sample SAMEA4370581, study PRJEB24528) | human gut metagenome | reverse complement strand
TTTTCTATTTTCCTCGGTCTTATCAGCTACATATATAATCTTTTCTAACATACTCATATTTTCTCTTCCTGTTGTATGCCACTTTATGGCATTTACCATATCTTCTGTAAAACCATATTTTTTAGCTGCAATATCAGCTCCTATCTTCCCATGTAAAAGCGATGGTTTTACAGTTTCTATTTCATCTATCCTTATATTATTAGCCTTGGCATATTCTATCATTTCTTCATCAGTCATTTCCTTAGCTATATCATGTGCTATTCCTACCTTTTTAGCAATCTCTTCTTGCACACCATATATTTTAGCAAGCTCTATAGCTTTTTTCGCAACACCCAAAGAATGTGTAAAACGATATTCTGATAAAACTGATTTCACATCATTTTCTATTTCTTTGTATTCCATATATTACCTCCTTGGTTGTTTTTATTAAAAATTATTTTTTCATTGCATACTTTATTAATTTATCAAGAACTTCTGTATATTCTATACCTATAGCATCAAATAATTTTATATACATACTATCCTCTGTAATATCTGGCATTGTATTTATTTCATTTACATACACTACATTTGTTCTTTCTTCTACAAAGAAATCCACTCTAGCTAAATCTTTTGCTCCAATCGCCTTAAAAACCTTTATAGCTATCTCTCTTAATTCATCTTCTAGATTTGTTCCTAACATATTTAAAGGTACCATTGTTTTCGTTGCTGGATTTTGATACTTAGAATTGTAATTATAGAATTCATCTTTTATATCTACTTCTCCTGGATATGAAGTAATTACATTGTCGTTACCTAAAAGTGCTATCTCAATTTCTCTTCCTTTAATTTCTTTTTCTAAAATTATTTTGTCATCATAAAAAAATGCACTCTCTATACTTTTTCTAAGTTCTGATGAAGTTGTTGCTTTGTTTACTCCAATTGATGCTCCTGAGTTTGCAGGTTTAACAAATACAGGATATTTCAATTTATCATATACTAATTCTAGTAATTCATCCATTGAAACTTCCTTTTCATTAAACTTATTATCTATACTGACAATTCCATTTTCAGTGTTTTTTATGCAAAAGTATTTTGTTTGCATAATTCCAGCTCCAGCTAAAATTGTCTTCATGTATAGTTTATCCATGGCAACACTTGAAGATAAAACACCACAACCAACATATGGAATATCTACAAAATTTAAAAGCCCTTGTATTGACCCATCATCTCCATATTTTCCACGTAATACAGGAAATGCACAATCTAATTCTTGTAAAAATTTAATTACATTTTCTATAGGTTTTAGATTAATTGGTTCTTCACCTAATTTATAATTTGGCATTTGGTAAATATCGTCTAAAACTTCATACCAATTTCCTTCTCTATCTATATAAATTGGTAAAACTTCATATTTTAGTTTATTTAAATTTTTTACAATTGAACATCCAGACATTATTGATATAGAATGTTCATTTGATATTCCTCCAAAAATAACTCCTATTTTTAACATATTCTATTTGCATGAAATATAATATCATGCTCTCCTTCCCTATTTTTTAATTATTTATTACATCAAATATTTTTGAAAAATGCATTCCATTAGCTGCTTTTAATAATACTACGTCATTTTTTCTTAAAGTTTTATTTAAGTAATTTATTGCCTCTTCTGTTGTATCAAAGGAAGCTACATTGTCTTTAGACATTCCTAAATATTTTACTTCTTCTGCAATATATTTTGATTCTTTTCCTACAGTTACTAGCATATCTATTTTATGTGTAAAAACTTCTATCCCTACTTTTCTATGAATTTCTTCTGAAAATTTTCCTAATTCAAACATATCTCCTAAAACAGCTATTTTTCTTTCTCCTGGTAAGCCTTGTAAATACTCTATTGCAGCTTTCATAGAATCATAACTTGCATTATATGCATCATTTATTACTGTTACGCCATCTTTAATTTTATCGATTTCCATTCTGTTTTTAGTTAAAGTAAATGTTTCAATACCTTTTATAATATTTTCTGGAGCTATATTTAATAGATTTCCTACAGCTATTGCACATAAGCTATTATAAACAAAATGTATACCACTTACTGGGACTTTTACTGAATATTCTTTATTATTTATTTTTACATTATATGTAGAATAATTTTCATTTACCTTGATATTATAGGCCATTACATCAGATTTTTCATCAATTCCAAATGTATATTTTTTATATTTTGTATCCTCTTTTGCCCATTTATTTAACATATCATTATCATTGTTTATTACAATGTATCCATCTGGTTTCAAATTTTCTAATATCTCTAGTTTAGCTTTTAAGATGTTCTCTCTTGAACCTAAAAAACCTATATGAGCTGTTCCTATATTGGTAATTACTGCAACTGTTGGTTTTGCTATTTTTCCTAAATAACGTATTTCGCCTAAATGATTCATTCCACTTTCTACTACTACTGCTTCATGATCTTTTAGTTTTAAAAGTGTAGTTGGCAAACCTACTGCATTATTTTGGTTTCCTTCTGTTTGTAAAGTTTTATATTGTGTACGTACTACATTTGCAATTATATCTCTTGTACTTGTTTTTCCAACACTTCCTGTAATTTGTACAACTGGAATATCATATAAATCTCTTTTATATGCAGCAATATCTCCAAATGCTTCTAAAGAATCTTTTACCTCTATTATTGTTTTATCTTTATATTTGTCTAAATCTTCTTTTGTTACTTCTATCCCTGAAATAACTGCAACTTTTGCACCTTTTTCAAGAGCTTCTTTATAATATTCGTTGCCATTAAATTTTTCTCCTTTTAGACCTACATATACATCTCCTTTTTGAATTTTTCTTGTATCTGTACAAAAGTTCTCACAATCTTCTTCTAAATTTCCTATTAATAATTTACCATTAGTTGCTTTAATAATATCTTCTACCTTCATTTTCTATTTTGTATGATTCGCTTATCATACTCCCCTTTCTTTAGTTTTGTTAATTTTTTACATTTTCCTAATTGTATTATATTACTTTTTTTATGTCAAATGAGATTTTAGGATTTTGGTAGGATTTGGGTATGGATTTTTGGACAGTCTCTCATCGGGATTTGGGGACGGTCCTTTTTTCCCTATTTATAAATTTATGAATAAAAAAATTAAGATTTGAACATTATAGGGATTTTAGCAACGTCCCCAGATCCCGAAAAACCATTTCTAAATTCCAAAATATCTAAAGCTCGCCATCTATTTGACAACGAGCTTTTTTATTATGCTTACTATATATTTTTCTTGTTTTTCTTTACATTGTATCTAAATAATGAAGCAAGTATTATTATTACTACTGCTATAATCGCATATATTGCTGTTTTTCCAGATTCTTCTGGAGCTTTTGAAATTTGTGCTGAATAAAAACCTGATAAATTGTTTTTTTCTATCTTCTCATTTTCTGTTTCTACTGTTTGTTTTGTTGTACTTAACAAATCTTCTTCGTTGTAAATTTCATATCTATCATTATTTACATTATATGTTGTTATATAATTTACACTATTCTCATCTTGTCTTTCTGTTTTATTTTCTTGTTTATCAGAGTTGCTTTGTATTTCTTCTGCTTTTTCTATAGGCACTTCTTGTAATTTTTGTATAAGTTCTTTTGTATTTTCGTATTCTTCTTCGTTTGTTGTGATTACTGATTCTTCTGTTTGTAATTTGTCTTGTATAAATTCAACTAAACTTGTTTTATTTTCATCTGATTTTTCTTCTGAAATTACTTCTCCTGTTTGATAGTTGAATTTTACTTTATCTCCATTATTGTATGTTACTTCTACTTCTTTTTCATCTGTATTCAAGTTATTTCCTATACTTTTAATATCTTCATTTTTAAAGTTTTCTGGATATGTTAATTTTTCTTTTAAATCATACATCTTTCCATCAGTTCCTAATACTGTTTCATATTCTTTACCATTGTAATTGTCTATTATGAAGTTTCCATCTACCATATCAATAGTTGGAGATAACGCAAATAGATTTCCATCTTTTAAATATAGTTTTGCATTTCTTTCTACTGAATTGCCTTCTGCATCTTGAATTATTGAGTAATCACTATATGTTGTTATTTGTTTTCCGGCATATTCGAAGGTTTGTTCTGGCATTTGTAAAGTTTCATCTTCTGTATTGTTTAAAGATTGTGTATTTGTGTTTCCAGAAAGATTGTGTTCTGAATCTTTTGGTAAATCTATTCCTTCTTGGTCTGGTAAATTAGAACTGTTAATAATTGGATACTTATTATTTTGAAGTCCATCGAATTTCCAGTTAGCTGTTGTCCATTTTAATTTTGATGTATATGTTGTTTGCTCTTTTAATTCTGCTTCTGTTAGATAATCTTCTTGTGGTATAAATACTTCATTTTGTGCAGTTGGATTTTCTCCATTTATGGTTGAATATTTATAATAATATGTGTCTTTTAAATATTGATTTTGATTTTCTCTACCACCTATTCCAAGTGAGCTTGTACTATCATCATCACAATCTACATATGCTTCTATATAGTTACTATAATAGTAAGTATCTGGCATATATAAATCTTCTGTAATATTTCCTATAAATCCTCCGGCATTTGTTTTTGCTGTTATTGTACCTCCTGCTACATAGTTATTATATAACTTAGAAGTATTATTTACTGCTGTCATATTTGTATTGTCTAAATATCCTATTATTCCTCCTGCTGTGTGATTTGTTGCAGTTACTTTTGAATTGTTATAGGTTAAATATAATGAACCCTTCGTATATTTTCCGGTAATTCCTCCAACATAAGAATTACCTTCTACTGTACAATCTTTTGCATATACATCATGAAAATTTATTCCCCCTGATTCACATTGTCCAGTAATAGCTCCTACATAATTTCCTGTAGATTGAATTTTTGTATTAATAGCTTCAATGTAACTATAGCCCCAATCTGCAGTTCCTGAGACTCCCCCAACATAATTACCTGTGGCATTAATTGTGGAATTTTTTATTTGTACATAATTAATACCTCCACTTCCTCCTTGAATTCCTCCTACATAATTATTTCCTATTACTGTTACATTATCTGCATATAAATGTTGCGCATCAAGTAAGTATCCTCCTATTCCACCTATATAATTTTCACCTTGTACTGTTATATTTCTTGCATACATATAATTTACCCAAAAACTAGAAGCACCCGTTTTCCAACCAATAATTCCACCAATATATGAATTTAACGTACCTGTATAATTAGAAACTATTGTAGAATTTCCTTCTATTGTTACATTATTAATATGTCCATTTTCTATGTTTCGTACATATCCTATAATTCCGCCAATATTAATTCCTGTGGCTTTTATATTAACACTTGTTCCATATATATTTTCTATATATTTTACGGCTGTTTTTCCTGCTAAAGCTCCTACATAATTAGAACCTGTTAGTGTAATGGTATCTAAATTTATATTTTCGATAGCTTCACCTTCAGCATTTGATATAAACCCTATGTATTGTCCTTTCGCATTTATAGTCAAATTATTAACATTTACATTTTGAATTGCATTTGCATTTGTGTTTACTATTACTCCTATATAGCTTGAATAAGTTGTTGAATTATTTATTGTTATATTTTCAAAAGTTATATTTTCCAAAGTATTTTTTAAGCCTTTTATTAACCCATTATATGATGTAGTATATTCTAAGCTGATATTTTTTAATGTATATACATTTCCATCAGTTTCTAATCTATTTACTAATATATTATCTTTTATATTAGTTTTTCCAGAGAAGTCTATATCTGACATTAATCTATAATTTTGATAACTACTTTCATCTATACTTTGCCAATCTTCAAAATTATGTAATTCTTTATAATACTGTAATTCTATTTTTCCATTTACTTCCACTTCTTTAGTTTCTTCATTATCATTAGTATATTCTATTTTCTCTATTCTATAATTATCGAAATATTTTGTTACTGTTCCTTTTATATCTATATATGTTTTTCCATTTTGTGTTTCATTTCTTGTAATTTCTGTATCTATTCCATCTATTATAATTTTATTAATAGTAACCTCTGATGTATTAATTAAGTCTATTCTTGCCTGTAATGTGTTTGTTCCTGTCTTCTGTGCTTCTATATTTTCTATTTCTAATACTTGTTCTTTTTCTAATGTATTATCTTTTTGATTTGGTAACAATTTCCCTTTTGTATTTAACAGTTTTGGTAAAATTTCTTTTTGAAGCTCTGTTAAATCATATTGATTTTCAAAATTCATCTTAGTTGTATATGTACTTTCCTTAAAAATTTCTTCATATGAAATTAATTTGCCTCCCAAATTTGCATTGGTTACCTGACCATTTATTAATTGATTTTTATAGGCATAATTATTTTCTGTATCTTCTCTATTACCTATAATTCTATTTATTTCATTTGTACTTATACTACTAGAATATAAATTTCCAAGAACTAAATTATCTTCTAATGTACTAGTAGAACTCACATTTGATTTAGTTTCTTCGCCTATAATTCCAGCAATATTATCTTGTTCCGCAACAATATTTACATATGATATACAATTTTTTATATCTATATTCTCTGCTCTTCCGGTTATTCCTCCAGTATTTCCTTTAGTAGTTTCGATATTACCTACTACATAACAATTTTCTATTGCATTATATACAACATTTTGACTTGTTATACCAATTATACCACCTATACCATTTATTATTAATGAAGCTTTTTCATTAATATTTACATCTTGTACAAATGAATTTTTTATTAATGTATTAGAATGATTAAATCCAATTAAGCCTCCTATTGAAAAAGAACTGTTAATATCATCAACTTCAATTTTTACATTTGTAATTGAACTATTTTGTATATTTGTGTTTTGAACATATCCAATTAAGCCTCCAGCATTAACTCCAAGAGCAATTCCTGAATTTAATAATATTGTTTCATTATATACATTTATATTATCTATATTTGCATTATCCAAGTATGCTATAATTCCAATATTAGATGAAGTTGCTTTTGTTATCGTTACATTTTGGAAATTTAAATTTTGTATTTTCCCTTGAACACTACTAAATATATATGAGTTAACATTTATATTTCTTATCATAAAATTGTTTCCCTCAAACTTACCAGTATAATCTTTAGTTATTCTTATATTGTCTCCTTGGTTTATAAAATCTAAATCGTTCATTAATATATAATTTTCTGTAGGTGAATTGTTGATTGATATCCAATCATCTACTGTTTTAATTTCTTTATATAATTCCACAGGTATTATTCTTTCATTATTATTAAACGTTCTTGTATATTCTTGACTAAATGCTCCTTTGGTTGTAATACTTTCTACTGAATAATTTGATGTACATATTACCGGATTATCTAGTGTTGCTATTACTGTGCTTTGACCATTACTATACTCTTGACTTTCTATTGTACAATCTAAATTCTGTATCTTTATATTTGTTATTGTTTCGCTTGATGGATTATTTACTATAAATTGTACTCTTGCGGTATTAGAGCCTTGCTCTAATACTTTTGTTGAAAGTATATCTGGTAAGTCTTTATCTTCTACTTCTGGTAGTTCTAGATAATCTTGATTTGGCATACAATCTGGCATATTTAATTGAGGATAATATCCTTGGTTTACTAATTCATCTACATTAAATGCATTATCTGAATTTAATATTTGATTTTGGAAGTTAGTATCCCATAATGCTAGTGGTGTTGTTTTTGAATTATATTTATTATTTTTTGTTTCTCCATAGAAATAATATATATTTTCAGTTGTAGCACCAGTATAACTATTTCCTATAACTGGTCCTCCATTAGTTACTACATTGTTTCTTAATCCAACTGAATAACAGTTTTTTACTATTGAATTATATCTATTTAAACTAATGATATTCCCTATTGTCTCATCACTTTTTTCTTCAATTAAATTTATATTAGTTAAATTATACACATTTTCTACTTTAGCACCTTCAATATTATCATAAACAATTCCTCCAACATTTTTATTAGTAGTAGAATAATTTGAAATTATTATATCTTCACCATGCAAATATCCATTCTTTAATATTCCATAATTTGCTATTGCTCCTAATCCAAAATAAGTATCTGCATATATTGGAACTTCAAGATTTATAACAAATTTTTCTAAATAACCATAATTATTCCATATTATCAGATTTAATCCATTGTTTGGTTTATTATTACATTCCTTTAAATTAACTTGTATATTGTGTATTTCTCCATAATTCTGATAAACTAACCCCATAAAATTTGCTATTTCTACATTATTATTTAAATATATATCAAGCACTAAGTTTTCTAATATTCCTTTTTCTCCTAAAGTATGAATAATAGACTCACGATTTAATGCATCTCTTATTATTTTATATCCATTAAAATCTATCGTTCCTTCTAACCTTAAATTATCATTACCAAATCTATATTGAGCATTTATTCCTCCTCTTAAATCAATATCTCCTAATACTATATAATGTCCTCTTGGTTGTATCTCCAAGAAATCTTCTTTATTATAAATTCCTTTTATTTCTTCTGTATCATTTGTATTGTATTCTAATTCTGAAAGAACATATTCTCTATCTCTCAGTTTTACTACCAATTCTACTTTATATTGCTTATTCGTTTCTGTTTCATATGCTTTTATTGCATTTGTTATAACATTTTCTTCTGGTATTTCTTCATATCGATCTGTTTTTATTAAAGTGTTATCTTCATATATTTTTATGTAATAATCATTTGTTGTTATTTCATCTCTTCTATCTTCTAAGTTTATGCTGTAATTACTTTGAAGTATATATTTAAATTCTTCATATCTTGTTTTTTTGTTTCCTAACTCTACTTGAAGTTCTTGGATTTCTATTCCATTTCCACCTGCTATATAAAATCCTAAATATCCTGTACTATCTACTGTTAATGTATACTGGAATTCTTGCCATTCTTCTGTTAATCCCTGTATTTGAGTTCTATTTGTGTCATTTTTACTATTTTGGATATATGCTGCTTGTGATTCACTTACTGCTTTTGCCTTGAAACTCATTGTAACTTCTTGTCCAGCATATTCTCTTAAGTCATATACTGCTCTTCTTTGTTCGTTATTTCCCCCAAGTTTTAATATTTTGCTCTCCTCGCTATATTCCTTTCCATAATGATTACCTGTATTAAAATTTGGATATACATACCATTTTATTTCTGAGCTCATATCTACTAAATTCTTTCCTGTTGCTTTTCTACTTAATTCTGTTAGTCCTATACTTCCACTTATTCCTGGCTCTGTTATTATTTCTATCTCTTTTATTAAATAATTCACTTTATATGTTTCGTCTGTACTTCCTTCATTGTATTGATCTGCATAAAATCTTAAAGTGTATGTTTGATTTTCTTCCAATTTATCATATGTCTTTCTAATAAAATCTTCATTTGTTGTTAATTCCTGTAAATCTATTAAGTCATTACTACTATTTCTTAATTCCATTCTTACTTTATTATTTAATACAGAATTATTTATATCTTCTATCCTTACATCAAAGTCTAGCAAATTTCCTGTTACAAATTGATTTTGTATCTCTACCTTTGCTGGTATTTTTAATGTTGTGAATTCCTTATAATTATATGTTATTGGTATTTCCTCTTGTGTATTTCCTAATTCTATATTTCCTGTTATTTCTATTGTATATGTTGTATTTGATTTTAAGTTTTCATATTTTATTTCTTTTGTTCCTGCGTGTTGTAAATTTGTTATTTCTTCTCCTGTTAATACATCTGTGTAGACTATTGTTCCTTCCTTTGTTTTTTGATCACTATTGCCAGTATCATAATCTTCAGGTTGTTCTACAATGTTTATTGTAAGTTCATTTAATATTTGTATTAATCTTTTATCTGTTCTATCTTCATTTATTTTGTAACTTATCGTACTAGTTGTACTTGTTAATTCTTTATTTTCTACAGTTAGCTCTAGTGAACCCAATGTTGATATTGGTTGTGTTGCAAATACTAAATTTCCTATTTCTACTTGTTCCTGCTTTCCTCTATTATCATTTAAATCATAATCTGCATATATGCTTATTTTATAGTATTGGTTTTGATCTAAATCTTCTAATAATAGTTCACTTTCATTTTCTGATAATCTCTTTTCTTGTACTACTTCTCCATTTGGTCTTGTGACTACGTATTTGTAATTTTCTAACTTTACATTATCTCTATTTGTTAGTTTTAAACCTAATGTTACATTTACTATATCTTGTTCTTTTACATTCACTCTTACTGTCGGTTTCTCTTTTGAAGTTTTTGTTTCTCCTTCTCCATTATTTACTTTTAATTCTATTCCATTTTTATCATAGAATTTTATTGTGTACTTTATTGTACTATCTGATTCTAATCCTCCTGATGTCTCTAAAGTTATTTCTTCTCCTCTTAACAAACTAAGAACTTGACTATTACTTAATACTGTTCTTATTTCTCCTGTCTCTATTTCTACTTGATTTACTCCTTTTAGTACTTCTGCATTTAATTCTGATGTTATTTTTACTTTTGTTAATTGGATTTTATTGCTATATATTTCTCCATTTTCTTTTTGGATTTCTATACTTCCTAATTGGTCATATCCTTTGGTTGTTAACCTTCCTTCGTAAAATGTATTTTCTATCTTTTGATTATTTTCATTTAAATAGATATATTTCCCTATTACTTCATATTCTGTATCTGGTATTAATCCTGTTATTTGGATTTCTCCTGAATTACTAAATGTTCTTCTTAAATATATTTTTCCATCTTTATATATTTCAAATGTAGGTGCTTCTATTATCCTTCCTGATGGGTCTTTTATATATAATGTACTTTTTGCAGTATATACTTCTGCTGTAAAGTTTTCTGCTGTTACTTCTGGTTTTGTATATCCATTTTGATCTTCACTAGTATATTCGTCTGTTTCCTCGTTTTGCTTTTCATCATTATTTGTATTATTTTCACTTGCTGTATTTTCTTGAATAATATCTGTTTGTGCACCTTCTATATCAACTGTACTGTTAGACTCATCTTGTAATATTCCTAACCTTGTTAATAACTCTTTATATGTATAATTATTCTCTATCATTTGTACATTTGAATTATTATCTATATCATTTATTTGATTAAATATTAATACGTTATTATTTATTGAATAATATCTTATCTCATTCTCATTAAACGCTATTATACTATTTACTGGAATTGTATACTCATTTGCTGTTGTTTTTATTTTTATTTCATATAAATTGATGTATATATTGTCTGTTGTTTTTACAAATATATACTCTTTTGCATCAGCTCTCTCTAAATTATTTCCATCATATATTTTTCCTTCACTTATGCTTAAGTTTGGGTATCCTGATACTTCTTCAAAATCTTTACTTATTAATGTGCTATCAGCTGATAAATTATATAAGCTACTATTTTCATTTATATATATTGGATAATTTAAATTTATCTCTGTTTTTTCTTTGCTTCCTACAAAATAATCATTTAATTTTTTAAATATTGTTCCCTGCTCTTCTATTTTTGTAAGTTCTAAATTTTTATTATCGCTAGAACCTTTTTCCTCTGAAGAACCTAATAAGTTCTCTGTTATCTCTTTTCCGCTTATCGCATATCCCTCATATTTAAAATTCATTATTGGACTATATTTTAAAAATATAAAATATAATATTGCAATAATTAAAAGCACCACTAATAGACCTATGGCGAAGTACATAGGTTTACTAATGGTCATATTTTCTTTTTTTCTAAAGACAAATTTGGCCATTTCTTTTCCTCCTGTTATTTGTTTTTTAACAATAACAGATAGAGCAGTAAGTGTGTGTGAATACCGCCCTGTTCTATTATTAAATTAAGTGTGTGTTGTGTGTGTAGTTCTTTTTCGAACCATTTATCATAATATTAAAATTTATATTTTATTTTGTAAATACTACTCTTTTTGTAAAATTTTAGATTTGCCTACGGTTATTAGTTTTGAATTATTTCTTTACATTTTTATAACATTTTAAAAGCCACTAAATATTTTTTATATTTAGTGACTTTTTACACACACTTAATTTAATTATTATTTTTTGCTTTATTAAAGTCGATATTGCTTAATCCTTAAGCATTACACACTTTTTGCCTATATTAAGCTTTCTTTTTCAAATTTTTCTTTAGAATAATTAATATTATTCCTACTCCTATTATGCTTATCACTATCCATACTATTCCCATTTTAGTATTTTTAGTTTCTCCTTCGCTCGCATAATATTCGCTTAAATTATTTGCCTCTATTTTTTCGTTCTCACTTACCACCTCCTCTTTACTTGTATCTAATAACTCCTCTTCATTATATATTTCATATTCTCCTGTTGTTTCGTTGTACATACTTATATATTTATTCTCTATTATAGAGTTATTAGTTTCAATATTTTCGGTGGTTGTGACACCATTTTCAATGTAATTAGAATTATTTTGTTTTTCTATTGCCTCTTCTACTGATGTCTTTTCTAATTTACTTTGTAATTCCTTGCTCTCTTCATATTTATTTGCTAATTCTTGTGATACATCAGAACTAGGACTTCCTATTTCTGATATCTTCTCTACTAAATAATCAAATAATCCTAATTCTTCTGTATTTGCTTCACTTGAAGATATTACTTCTCCTGTTTGGTAATTAAATCTAACTTTATCTCCATTCTTATATGTAACTTCTACTTCTTTTACATCAGAGTTCAAATTATTTCCTATACTTTCAATATCTTCGTTTACAAAGTTTTCCGGATACGTTATTGACTCTTTTAAATCATACATTTTACCATCAGATCCTAATACCGTTTCATATTCTTTACCATTGTAGCTATCAAATATTAGATTGTTTGCTACTGGTACAATCTCAGACTCTTCATTAGTACTTACCACTGATGGTATTGCATACAAGGTATTATCTTTTACATATAATTTAGCATTTCTTGTTGCTTGAGTTCCATCTATCGCTGTGATTACAGAATATGTACTATATGTTTGGATTGTTTTATTATTATATTCAAATATTTGCTCTAGTTCTTCTTGAGGTTCTATATTTTGCGTTTCTATAGAATTTTTTACGCTCTCAATAATATGTTCAGAATCTTTCGGAATATCAATTCCACTCTGTTGTATTATACTTACATATAATATTGGATATTTATTTTTTATTAAATTTGAAAAATTCCATCCGTTTTCCCACTTTAATTTCAATGTATAGGTTGCTTCTTCTTTTAATTCTTCCTCTATTAAATAATTTTCTGTTGATATAAATGGTTCATTGTTAGCAGTAGGATTTTCACCATTTATGCTAGAGTATTTATAGTAATATGTATCCTTTAAATATTGATTTTGATCTGGTCTTCCACCTATTCCTAAAGATATACTCGAAGAATCTTCACTTTCTATATCCGCTTGTACATAATTACTATAATAAAATTCTTCTGGCATATATAATTTCTCTGCAATATCTCCTATTAATCCACCTACATTTCTTGGTGCTGATATTTTTCCATCAGCAAAATATGAATCATATATGCTTGAATTGTTAGAGACAGCTGTCATGTTTTCATTATCAAGATATCCTACAATTCCACCAGCAGTATGACTACTTGCTGAAACTTTTGAATTGTTATACTCTTTATCATGTGTTCCACCATCTATTCTTCCATATGCTCCACCAACAGCTGAATATCCCTCTACAGTACAATCTACTGCTAAAACACCACTTGTGGACGCCTGAGTTGCTACATATCCTATTACTCCTCCAACATTACTTCCCAGTGATTTAACAAGTGTATTAATCGCACCTGTAGCACGACCCGCAAATTCTTGAGTTCCAAATACTCCTCCGACATTATTTGAGTTCGTTCCTTTTCCTTCTATAGTACTATCACAAATCCAAGCAGATTGTTGATTAGACGTTCCCGCTATTCCTCCTATATTGTTACCATATCCTATAACATTGATATTTTTTCCTAGGCAATTCGTTACATTATAACTTGCACCACTAATTCCACCTGTAAAGTTTTCTTTTCCTACTATAGTGCTATCTTGAACTAATATATATGGACTAGCTCTTACAGTCTTAAAAATTCTACCAGCGAATCCTCCAACATAACTTTTTCCTTCTACATTAGCATTTACTATCTCAATTTGTTCTAGTTTAGCTGCTTCTGTATTTGCATTTGCATTTTCGTATCCAAACATTCCACCTGTATAATCTTCTCCTAATACATTAATTTCATCTAAATAAATATTAGAAATAGTAGGGAAAGTTCCAGAAATTAGTCCAATTAAACCTCCTGTATATGTCGAACCTTGTATATTTATGTTATTCCCGTTAATATTACTAATGTTAATGCTATCTGTCTTACCAATACATCCTGTGTTCTGCATATTTTCTGATTGTATTGTTATATTATTTAAGTTAATATTATTTATATTTTTTCCAGCTATTGCAATAATTCCTGTAGTTGAACCATTATAAGTATTTGAAATACTTATATTTTCAAAATTAATATTCTCCAAATTTGTTGTTATCTCTTTTATAAATCCAACATTTTCATCATTAAATTCTACATTAATATTTTTTAAAGTTTTGTTTCCATTTACTCCTTCTAATCTTGCCATTGTTACATTTGTTTTTACATTTGTTCTTCCTGCAAAGTCTATGTCTGACATTAACCTGTAGTTTTGATATGTTCCTTCTTCTATTTCTTGCCAATCTTCGAAATTGTATAATTCTTTGTAAAATTGAACCTCTATCTTTCCTTCTACTTCTTGTTCTTTTGCTTGTCCTTCTTCTTTATATTTTACTTTTGTTATTTTGTATGTATCATAAAATTTATTTGGTTTTGCTGTTATATTTATATATGATTTTCTATCTCTTGTTATTATGCTTGTAACTGTTACGTCCATTCCATCTATTTCTAGTCCTGTTACTTCTTCTTCATTTGTGTTTATTACTACTATTTGACCTGCAATTTGGTCTACTGCACTTTTCTCTATTTCTACACTATATATCTTAAATTCATTTGATATATCTAAATATATATCTTCCTGATTTGTTAACAACTCATTTGAATATGTTCCATCTTCATTTATTTTGTGTAGCTTTGGTAGTATGTTTTCTCCTAATTGACTGTAATTATATGCATTTCCATAATTTAGCATATTTGTATATGTTGTTTGAGTTAGCAATTCTTCTGGAGTTAACAATTTAGTATTTGCTTCTGTAGTTGTTTCTATCAAACCATTTAATCTTTGGTTGCTATATGCATAGTTTGTAGCTGTTAATGTTCCTGAACCTATTATTCTTTTTGGAGTCGTACTTAATTGACTACTATATAGATTTCCTAATGCAATATTGTTTTCTAGTTTACATCCACTTGCAACACTTCCTGCTGTTCCTCCTATTGCAGTTACATTTCCAGTTATATTTACATAACTATATGAATTATATATTTCTCCATTATCATTTATATAACCTATTATTCCTCCCACTGTACTACCATCTATTTCTATTTTCCCAGTTGCATAGCAATTTTTTATTGTTGATTTTGATTCACTTGCACCAATTAAACCTCCAACACCTTCATAACTACTATTTCTTGTTTGTATGTTTATATTAGTTGCATAACAGTTGCTTAAGTTTGTAGCATTTGCTACTCCTATTAAACCTCCAATTCGTGCTCTTGTAGAAAATGTATTGTTTACTAATGTTACATTATTTACACTACAATTTTTAACTTCATCTGTTGAGTGAGCTACTAATCCTCCTTGAGTTATATTCTCTTGACCTGCTTTTGTAATCACTATTTTTACATTATTTGCATGCACATTCTCTAGTTTATTTACTGTACTTATTATTCCAGTCCATGAACCTGCATTTAGAAAGGATATATTTTCAAAGTATATATTTCTTACTTCATTTTGTATTCCTAAAACAATACTATCTCTATTATTTTCTATATTTCTTATAGTATAATTATTTCCATCAATTATTCCTGTACAGTTCGTAGAAATAACGCTATCGTATGGATTATTTCTAAAATCCAAATCTTGCATTAATATATAATTCTCTGTTGGAGATTTATTTATATTTTTCCAATCATCTGTTGTATTTATCTCTCTGTAAAAATCTACATCTATTAATCTTTCATTTTCTGCAAAATCTCTTGTGTATTCTTGGTTATATGCTCCTTTGGTTGATATGCTCATTACTGAATATTGAGATACACATATTATTGGATTGTTTAATATTGCTATTACTTCACTTTTTCCATCATTATATTCTTGGCTTTCTATCGTGCATTGTAAATTTTTTATTATTATCTTAGTTATTGTTTCTGCTGATGGATTATTTACACTAAATTTTACTTTAGCAGTATCTTTTGTACTTTCTAGAATCTCCATTGATAGTATATCAGGTAAATCTTTATCCTTTACTTCTGGCAATTCTATATATTCTTGTGTTGGCATACAATCTGGCCAATTTACTTGAGGGTAATATCCTTGATTAATTAATTCGTCTATATTAAATGCATTATCAGAATTTAATATCTGATTTTGGAAGGTTGTATCCCATAATGCAAGTGGTGTTGTTTTTCTATTATATGAATTATTAAATGTTATATCAGCAAAGTAGTATACATTATCTGCTGTAGCATTTATAGTTTCTCCTATAGTTGGACCACAACTTAAAATATAGTTTTCACCATATCCTACCGAATATAGATTTTCTGTCTTTGAGCCCGCGCATATATAAGATATAATGTTACCTGATTGTTCTAATTTAGAGCCTTTATTAACATCTACATTAATCAAACTAAAAATATTTTCGGCAGTCCCTGAATTATTGATAATTACAACCCCTATGTTTCTATTGCTACTTTCGTCTGGATATATACCTTTAACATTTTCTCCATAGGCATATCCATTTTTTATTATCCCATAATTTGTAGATACTCCTAATGTTAAATTTCTTGTACCATATAAAGATACGTTAGCTTCTAATATAAAGTCTTCTATAGTTCCATTATTTTGACTTCCTAATAGTCTTATATCTATATTGGGTTTATTTGTACTTTCTTCTAAAACAAGTTTAAAATTATTTACTGTTCCGTAATTATTATTAAATAAACCATTATAATTTGATTTTTCCAGCTCGTTATTTAAATGTATTTCTAGAACAAAATTTATTAAGTTTCCATTATCTTCTATACTAGTAAATAATGGATTTACTGTTGAAGCATCTCTTATTAATTTATATCCATTAAAATCTATCTTTCCTTTGAATCCATAATTACTTCCGCCAAATCTATAACGATATAAGTCTGCAGATGGTACATCACTAAAATTTAAATTACAAAATACTATATAATTTCCTTCTGGATTTATATCTAGATAATCTTCTAATGAATATATTCCTTTTATTTCTTCATCATTTTTTGTAGTAAATTCTTGTGAGTCTAATATGTATTCTCTTTCATTTATCCTAATTACTAAATCAAATCTATATTCACTATTGCTTTCCTCTTGAAAATCTTCTAATACATTCGTCTCTTTACTGTATTCTTTTTCTTGAACAAGCTCATTATTTTTATACTTTTGTATATAAAAACTTTCTATTTCATTTCTCTTATCTTCTACTTCTGCCTTTATTGTTGATTTTAAATTATATTTAAATGCTTCATAACTTGTCTTCTTATCTCCTAACTCTATTTGCACATTTCTTAAGTACATCCATGCTTCTTCATTATTTACACTATTTACTTCAAACCCTAATAAACCTGTATTAGTTATTGTTGTAGTATACTGATATTCTTGCCAATCTTCTGTTGCTATTTGTGTTAAATCTTGAAGTCTTGTGTTTTTATTACTTATATATATTTGCGCTTTCTCATCCTTCTTTATTTCAAATGACATTGTTACTGTTTGACCTATATATTGCGACAAATCATATAAATAATTTTGTCCTTGTCCTCCATCTCCTTTGCAATATAATCTTAATTCATTACTTTCAGCTACATATTCTTTTCCATAATTATTATGAACATTAAAGTAATCTCCTCTCCAATTTACTTTTGAAGTTACATCTATTAAATTCTTTCCTGTTCCTTCTCTTTTTAAATCTGTTAACTGTATTTCTCCACTTACACCTGGCTCTGTTATTATTTCTATTTCTTTTATTAAGTAATTTGCTTTATATGTTGCATCTGTACTTCCTTCATTATATTGGTCTGCTATAACTCTTAATTTGTATTTTTTGTTTTCTTCTAACTTCTCAAATGTTTTTCTCACATAATCTTGGTTTGTTTCTAATTCTTCCAAACTTATTAAATTATTATTTTCTTCTCTTAACTCCATTCTTACTGTGTTATTTAATACTGAATTATCTATATCTTCTATTCTCACATCAAAATCTATTAAATTTCCTGTTACAAATTGATTCCTTATTTCTACTTTTGCTGGATTTTTTAATGTTGTGAATTCTTTGTAATTATATGTTATTGGTACTTCTTCCTGTGTATTTCCCAACTGTACATTTCCTGTTATTTCTATTGTATATGCTGTATTTGATTTTAAGTTTTCATACTTTATTTCTTTTGTTCCTGCTTGTTGTAAGTTTGTTATCTCATCTCCTGTTAGTGTATCTGTATATATTACTGTTCCTTCTTTTGTTTCTTGGTTATTGTCTCCATAGCCTTCTGGTTGTTCTACTATATTTATCGTTAGTTCATTTAATATTTGTATTAATCTTTTGTCTGTTCTTTCTTCATCTATTTTGTAGCTTATTGTGCTTGTTGTACTTGTTAATTCCTTATTCTCTACTGTTAATTCTAGTGAACCTAATGTTGATATTGGTTGTGTTGCAAATACTAAATTTCCTATCTCTATTTGTTCTTGTTTTCCTTTATTATCATTTAAATCATAATCTGCATATATACTTATTTTATAGTATTGGTTTTGGTCTAAATCTTCTAATAATAACTCTGTTTCATTTTCTGCTAATTTCTTTTCTTGTACTACTTCTCCGTTTGGTCTTGTAACTACATATTTGTAATTCTCTAATTCTACATTATCTCTATTTGTTAGTTTTAATCCTAATGTTACACTAACTATATCCTGTTCTTTTATATTCACTCTTACTGTTGGTTTCTCTTTTGAAGTTTTTGTTTCTCCTTCTCCATTATTTACTTTTAATTCTATTCCATTTTTATCATAGAATTTTATTGTGTACTTTATTGTACTATCTGATTCTAATCCTCCTGATGTCTCTAAAGTTATTTCTTCTCCTCTTAACAAACTAAGAACTTGACTATTACTTAATACTGTTCTTATTTCTCCTGTCTCTATTTCTACTTGATTTACTCCTTTTAGTACTTCTGCATTTAAGTCTGATGTTATTTTTACTTTTGTTATCTGTATTTTATTGCTATATATTTCTCCATTTTCTTTTTGTATATCTATACTTCCTAATTGGTCATATCCTTTGGTTGTGAAGCTTCCTTCGTAAAATGTATTTTCTACCTTTTGATTATTCTCATTTAAATAGATATATTTTCCTATTACTTCATATTCTGTTTCTGGTATTAACCCTGTTATTTGGATTTCTCCTGAATTACTAAATGTTCTTCTTAAATATATTTTTTCATCTTTATATATTTCAAATGTTGGTGCTTCTATTATTCTTCCAGATGGGTCTTTTATATGTAATGTACTTTTTGCTGTATATACTTCTGCTGTGAAGTTTTCTGCTCTTACTTCTGGCTTTATATATCCACTTTGATTAGTTGTATTATTATCTGTATTTTGTTGTTCGTTCTCAATGTTCTCATTATCATCTGTAACTTCTTCATTTGTAGTATCTTCTTGAATAATATCTGTTTGTGTATTTTCTGCATTTTGTGTATTGTTAGATTCCTCTTGTAATATTCCTAATCTTGTTAATAACTCTTTGTATGTATAGTTATTTTCCACCATTTCTACATTTGAATTGTTATCTATATCATTTATTTGATTAAATACTAATACATTATTATTTACTGAATAGTATCTTATTGCATTGTCTGTAAAGGCTATTATACTGTTTACTGGTATTGTATATTCATTTGCTGTTGTTTTTACTTTTATTTCATATAAATTTATGTATATATTATCTGTTGTCTTTACAAATATATATTCTTTTGCATCTGCTCTTTCTAAATTATTTCCATCATATATTTTTCCTTCACTTATGCTTAAGTTTGGATAGCCTGCTACTTCTTCAAAATCTTTACTTATTAATGTGCTTCCTTCTGATAAATTATATAAACTACTATTTCCATTTATATATATTGGATAATTTAAATTTATCTCTGTCTTTTCTTTGCTTCCTACAAAGTAGTCATTTAATTTCTTAAATATTGTTCCTTGCTCTTCTATCTTTGTAAGTTCTATGTTTTTATTTGCATTATTATCTGAGGAATCCCCTGATAGCAAATTTTCTGTTATTTCTTTTCCGCTTATTGCATATCCTTCATATTTAAAATTCATTATTGGACTATATTTTAAAAAGATGAAATATATTAATGTTATTATTGCTACTATTATTATTAATCCAATTACTAGAAACTTTGGATTTTTTACTATTTTTGAGTTTTCTACTTTTTTAGTTAATTTCTTTAATATGTTCATTATTCTACACCTCCTACTTTTGCCAAACTGTCTTCTGTAATTATTCCGATGTAAAATTTTTGCATTAAAATTAATTTTTTAACACGCAAAAAACATATTGCTAGAATTTCTAAGCAATAGTAATTGCAAAGAAATTCTTTGCAATTTGCATAATTGATTTCTACAAAAAATAATTTCACTGAAATTATTTTTCTAGAACTCAAAAAACAGGCTATTTCTAGCACTTTATTTTTTCCTTCATATAGTGCTACAAACAACCTGTCTTCAACGTCAAATAGAGCAGCCTCATTTGCTACCCTCTTTATTTCTCTAAACGTACTTGTGTGTGTGTGTGTGTGTGTACAGCGCCAAGGCTTACACGGTTTGCTATTTTTTGCATTTCTTTGCCCTCGCTTTTCTTTTTTCTCTTTTTGTTAATCTTTCGAACAATTTTTATTTTGGGAATATTCGAATTTAATCTTTTCTCCTTTTATTTATTTTATATTATTAAATTTTTTATTTTTTGTAAATACTTTCTTTTCATCCAAAGACATCAAAAAAGACCGCACACTTTACGCACAGTCTTTTTTACATACTTTATTTACATTTTTATAACATTTTATTATACTCCGTAATTCTTCTAATTGTTCTTGAAATTCATCTTGAATATTCATAAAAAATTTTTTTATATTTTCCCAATCATATTCAATAAAAGTTTTTGGCAAAATTTCATTTTCTGCATCTTCAAAATAACTCAAGCCCATAATTATATTCACATAATTTATGTCTTTTCCATATTTCCCAATTAAGCCATTTACTAATTCTTTAATAGAAATATTGCAATTTTTTATAATATTATATAAATCAAAAAAATCTTTTTTAGCCCCTCTTCCTCCTATTGCAACTAGCTTCATAACAGCAATATCTAATACACTTGCAATTCTTAGTTTTGGCATATCTTTTGGTTCTAAAAGTTCTTCTATTAGTTTATTTGGAAAATAAAAAAAACTTACCTGTACTCCATTTAATATTACATCACATGTTCCTTTTTGATTTTGTTGAACTTCTAATTCTCCTAATTTTTTTAACTCGGCTAATAACAACTCATTATTAAATTCAGTTTGTACACAGAAATCAAAATCAAAAGACTCTCTTAAATTTAATTGTAAAGATAGTGCAGTTCCTCCAATCATATAATAATCACTTATACTTACATTTTCTGATATGGATTTTAATAACTCAAATCTTTCTTTATCAAATATATTCCAATACATTAATGATTCACTCTCCAATAATCAAAATTTATATTTTGTATTGCCTTATAATATGCCATATCTTCTTTTTTTAAATTAAATTTCTGTCTTAAATAATTTGCAACTAACGGTTTTAGATTTCTACTTTTAATTGCAACTTCTTTTATATCTTCTTTACTATATACATTATTTACCCATTTTATTGCCTTTAAATCTCCATAACAATATAGTCTAGAAATTATATATATTTTATTTTTCTTTAAATCTAATTTTTCAAATTGTGTATCCCAAAAATATTTTCTTAATTCTTCTGGCATTTTTTCACCTCATTATTTTATAGAATCACTATATATATTATAACAAAATATACATTTTTTTACAATAAATTTCTTTATTTAAACTACACATATTATACATATTTAGACTACAATATTCCAATATTATTAAAGCCAATAGATTATAAATTCTATTGGCTTCTACACACACTTAATTTAATTATTTTTAAATCTGTCTTATTTTTATCAAAGTCGTCATTGCTTAAATATGGCTTTTTAGGCCTTTGCTCATTTTAAGCTTTCTTTTTCAAATTTCTCTTTAGAATAAATAATATTATTCCTACTCCTATTATGCTTATCACTATCCATACTATTCCCATTTTTGTATTTTTAGTTTCTCCTTCGCTCGCATAATATTCGCTTAAATTATTTGCTTCTATTTTTTCGTTCTCACTTACCACCTCCTCTTTGCTTGTATCTAATAACTCTTCTTCGTTATATATTTCGTATTCTCCTATCTCTTCATTATAGATACTTATATATTTGTTCTCTTTATAAGAGTTATTAGTTGCATTATTTTCGGTGGCTGTGCCAACGTTTTCTGTTTGTAAAGAATTACTAGTATTCTGTTTTTCTATTGCCTCTTCTACTGATGTCTTTTCTAATTGATTTTGTAATTCTTTACTTTCTTCATATTTATTTGATATTTCTGTTGATACCTTATCAGCTGAATTATCTCCAATTTCTGATATTCTTTCTTTTATATAATCAAATAATCCTACTCCATCTGAAGTATCAGACTCACTTGAAGATATTATTTCTCCTGTTTGATAATTAAATTTTATTTTATCTCCATTTTTATATGTTACCTCGACTTCTTTTATGTCAGAGTTTAAGTTATTACCTATACTTTCAATATCTGAGTTAACAAAATTTTCTGGATATGTTATTGGTTCTTTTAAATCATATAGCTTTCCATCTGAGCCTAATACTGTTTCATATTCTTTTCCGTTGTAACTATCAATTATTAAGTTGTTTGCTACTGGTACTATACTTTCATCGCCATTTGCTGATTCACTTAATGTACTTGGTATTGCATATAAGTTGTTATCTTTTACATACAATTTAGCATTTCTTGTAGCTTGAGTTCCATCTTCTGCAGTTATTAAAGAATATGTGCTGTATGTTTGGATTGTTTTGTTGTTATATTCAATAACTTGCTCCGGTTCTTCTTGAGGTTCTATACTTTGTATTTCTACAGAATTTTCTACGTTTCCAACTATGTGTTCAGCGTCGATTGGTAAATCAATTCCTTCTTGTTCTGTTAAGTATGATGAACTTATTGTTGGATATTTGTTATTTACAAGTGAATCACAATTAAAATAATTAGAATTCCATTTTAATTTTGAAGTATATGTTGTTCTTTGTTTCAAATCATTCTCTACTAAATATCTATCAGATGTTATAAACATATCATTTTCTTCATTTAAATTTTCTCCATTTATTGTAGAATATTTATAAAAATATGTATTTACCAAATTCATATTTTCTCTAGGCATATTTCCTATTCCTATAGATGTTGTACTTTTATCACTACTAATTATATCTGACTGAACATAATTCCTATAAAAATATGATTCCGGTTTATATAATGATTCTGCAATATAGCCAAATAGTCCACCAACATTATTCGTCCCATCTATATTATTAACAGCATAATTATTTATTATATAGTGAGCATTATATGTTTCTGTCATATTTGTATTATTTAAATTTCCAACTATTCCTCCTATATTACCGTTCCCTTTTATTTTAGAATTATTATATGTATACTGTATTACTTTGTCTCCGGTCCCTGATGTATATCCTACAATTCCGCCTACATTGTTATTTCCATCCACTATACAAGCATATCCATATGAATTATTAACTTGCATTATATTAGTACCTACTAATGTCCCAACATTATTTCTTCCTTTTATATAACTATTTTCTACAGATGAATACTGCAATACTCTTATATTAATACCAAATAATCCAGCAACATTATCACCAGTACTACTTATATTACTTTCAATAACATGACAATCATATGATGTTTCTACATTAGTTTGCTCTCCCAAGATACCTCCTACATAATTTCCTATAGCTTCAACATTACCATTCAAAAATTTTACATCATATAATAAAGAACACACTCCACTTATTCCACCAACATAGCTATTACCAACTATTGTGCTTTCATTTACTTCAATATGTCTTCCATATCCAGCATTTCCTGAAACACCGCCTACACGATAATTTCCAGAAATATAATTATTCGATGCAATAATATTATCTAGCCATATAATAGTTGAACTATATGGGATATAACCTACTATTCCACCTACATCATCTCGACTTCCCAGAATATTTGAATTTGTTAAAGATATATTTGTTAACTTTGAAGCTTGCTTACTTAAAATATTTCCAAAAATTCCTCCAACATATTGCCCATTTCCTGTAATATCAAGTTTATCTGCTGTAATATTTTCAAAATTTGTAGCATATGTTTCTGCAATAAAACCTGATACAATTCCTTTTCCTGTGACATGAACATTATTTAATTGTATTTCTGATGTATTTGAATTTTCATTTTTTGTAATACATGCTACATAATCTGCGTTAGGTGCATTAATTGTAATATCTTTAAATAAAATATTTGTTATTTCTCCTGTATTATTTACAATTAAGCCCACATTACTATTTTCCGTTTCATTTTCTATACTTATATTTTCAAACTGAACGTTACATAATTCATTTTTTACTGTATTAATAATACCTGTTTGTGCATCTGTAAAAGAAAGATTAATATTTTTTAATGTATGATTATTTCCCTCTAATCTGGCAATATTTATCCCTATATTTATATTATTTCTTCCATTAAAATCTATATCTGCCATTAATCTATAATTTTCAAATGTTGTACTATCTATATTCTGCCAATCTTCAAATGTATAAATTTCTTTATAAAACTGTTCATTTATTCTAATTTCTGTCTGTAAACTCTTTTCTTGTTCATTATCTAAATACTGTATCTTTGAAATTTTATAACTATCATAATATTTATTGGGTGTTGCTGTAATATCTATATATGTAACTCCATCTTGTGTACTATCTTTATCAATTTTAGTATCCATATCATCTATTACTATATTTGTAATTTGATAATTATTTGTATTCTTTATTTCTAGTCGTAAATTTAATGTATTACCTCCTACTCTTTCAATTTCTATATTTTGAACTTCTAATTTTTTTTCTTCTATAAAACTTACATCATCTTGATTTGGTAATAAACTATTTTCAGTATCTTTAAGCTTTGGTAAAAATCCATTTTTCAACTCATCATAGCTAAAGTTATTACTCATATCAAGCATACTTATATATGTATTTTGATTCGACAAATCGTTTGCATCTAAAAGTTGTGCTCCATCTGTTTCTGTAGAAGTATATCCGTTAATTAGTTGATTAGTATATGCATAATTATTTGTAATATCTTTTTTATTTCCAAATATTCTTCCCATATTTGCTGTGTTAACCACATTATATAAATTTCCTAGTACTAAGTTTTTTTCTACATAATAATTATTTTCAGTAGCATCAAATCCAACAATTCCTCCAATATATGATGACATTCCATATATATTTACATAGCTATAACTATTTTTTACTATTCCTGTAGTTTTTCCTATAATTCCACCTAAATTCTGTCCATCACTTTGAATTATTCCTGTAGCATAACAATAACTTATATTACCTACACCTATTTCATTTCCTACTATACCTCCAACGGAAGTCTCTATAGCATTGTTTATTTGAATATTTATATTTTGTACATAATTATTATTTATTGTAGAATTTGCACTCTGACCTACAATTCCTCCTGCATAAATTGTATTTAATTTACCTGTAGCATTAATATTACTATTTTTTACATAACTATTTTTTATTGTTGAGGAATTAGAACTATTTCCGGCTATAATTCCTATGTTTCCATTATCTACTGTTCTAGTTAATGTTGCATTATTTACATATAGCCCATCTACTAATGACTTATTTTGCATATTTGATATTATGCCTTGATTCGCTGTGCCTGTATTATTTTCATTATTATAATTTTCTATATATAAATTATGAATTTCTCCATATAAATTAGCTATTAAATATGATGCATTAATAATATTTATATTTTTTATTGTATGTCCGTTTCCATCTAATTTTCCTCTAAAATTCCAAAGTATAATTCCCGAAATTTCGTTTCTAAAGTCTAAATCTGTTTCTAGCATATAGTTTTCATCGGGATAGTTATTTATTTCTTTCCAATCGTCTATGGAGTTTATTGGTCTATACAAACTTACATCTATTATTCTTTCTCCCTCTTTGTATTCTCTTGTATACGGAAGTCCAAAAGCTCCTTGGCTTGTTATACTTAATACATCATAACTTGATACATATATCGTAGGTGAATATAATTTTGCAATAATCTCACTTTTCCCATTATTATATTCTTGTGATAAAATTTCGCAATGTAAATTTTCTATTTTTATATCTGTTATAGTTTCTGCTGATGGATTATTTACTTTAAATTTAACAGTTACATTATCTGAATTTTGTTCTAAAATGTCTGTTGATACTATATCTATTAAATCCTTATCTTCTACTTCTGGTAATTTGATATATTCTTGTGCAGGCATGCAATCTGGCATATTTAAATGAGGATAATATCCTTGTTTAACAAATTCGTCTACATTAAATGCATTTTCGCTATTTAATACTTTATTTTGAAAGTCTATATCCCATAAAGCTAATTTAGTTGTATTTCTATCAGAGCTGTTTGAAAATGTTTTATCTGAAAAATAGTATGAATTTTCTACTATGCCACTATTATTTGTAATATTTGGACCGGCATCTTGTTTTATAATTCCATCAGAAATATTTACACTATATACATTTTTAACTGTTGAATAACTACTATTATTGTATGCTGTAATATTGCCTATTGATTTTTTACTTGTAGACTCTGACTCAATTGTAATCAAACTATATATGTTTTGTATTTTGCCATTACTAACACCATTTGCAGCAACTATTCCGCCAAATTGACCATCATTACCTGCACTTGTATATTCTTCTATATTTTCTCCATATACATATCCATTTTTTATTATTCCATTTTTGCTATTATACATAAATGTTGTTGCAGTGTAATTTATTGAATATATTGGCTGTTTTAAATTAATAATAAAATTTTCTAATGTTCCATAATTGTTTTGCCCAATTAATGCATAGTTAATATTATTAGTATTTGTAGTTTCTTCGACATTTACTATTAAATTCCTTATTATTCCATAATTAATTTGTACCAATCCCATTTTCCATGAAATTGGTGATAAATATGTATAATGAAGATTTAAGACTAAATTTTCTAGTATGGCATTGTTCCCTGTTATATAAAAAATACACCCTAATCCACTCGTAACATTTCTATTAATTGAATTTCCATCAAAATTTATATGCGCATTAAAATTAATATTTTCTCCTGTCATTTTTATATTATTGAATAGCTCTAAATTGTTTGTAATAATATAATTACCATCTGGTTGTATATCATAAAATTCATCTACTGTCCCAATCCCTTTTAGTTCTTCATTATTACTATCTATTTCTTGCGTGTCTAGTATATATTCTCTATCATGTACTTTTATAAGTAATTCGAATTTATAATTTGTATTACTTTCTAAATCTAAATTCAATGTATTTAATGTCATATTATTTTCTTGATTTGGATTATTTGCATATTCTTCCTCTTTTAATAGTTCATTATTTTTATAAGTTCTTATATAATATTTATCTGCTACTAATTCTTTTTGTTTATTTTCTATTTGAACATTAATTTTAGCATTTTGTTTATACTTAAACTCTTCATATTCTGTCTGTTTATCTCCTAGTTCTATTTGTAAATCTTTTATTAGCAAATAAGCATCATTTTCTCCTGAATCAACTCTAAACCCTAGATATCCTGTATCATCTACTTTTCTTGTATATGTTAATTCTGTCCAATCTTCATAATCCAAATTATTTGTTATGTCTAAATTTGTAGCCTGTTTTGATTGTGCCAAATATACCGCTTTTATATCTCCTTCTAATTTTGCTTTAAAAGAGATTGTAACAGTTTGACCTATATAATCTTCTAAATTATATGTATAATATTGGTTCGTGTTGTTTTTGCCAGCATATAACTTTAATATTTGTTCATTTTCTATATATTCTTTTCCATAATACGCATTTGTAGAAAATAATAAACTATGCCAATTATTTTTCGATTTAACATCTAGTAAATTTTTACCAGTTCCTTGCCTTTCCATGCTAATCAATTTTAAGTCTCCTAAAATATTAGGCTCTGTTACTATTTCTATCTCTTTTATTAAGTAATTTACCTTATATGTCTCATCTGTACTTCCTTCATTGTATTGATCTGCATAAAAGCTTAATCTATATGTTTGGTTTTCTTCTAATTTTTCATATGTTTTTCTTATATAATCTTCATTTGTTTTTAGCTCTTGTAAATCTATTAAATCATTACTACTATTTCTTAATTCCATTCTGACGGTATTATTTAGTACTGAATTATCTATATCATCTATTCTTACATCAAAATCTATTAAATTCCCTGTTACAAATTGATTTTTTATTTCTATTTTGGCCGGTATTTTTAATGTAATAAATTCTTTATAGTTATATGTTATTGGAATAGTTTCTTGTGTGTTTCCTAGTTGTACATTTCCCGTTATTTCTATTGTGTATGTTGTATTTGATTTTAAGTTTTCATATTTTATTTCTTTTGTTCCTGCTTGTTGTAAGTTTTCTATTTCTTCACCTGATAATATATCTGTATATACGACTATTCCTTCTTTTTGTCCCTGATTATTATTGCTGTTTGTTTTGTCCTCATTGTTTGATGGTTGCTCTATTATCTTTATTGTTAATTCATTTAATATTTGTATTAATCTTTTATCCGTCCTGTCTTCGTTTATTTTGTAACTTATTGTACTAGTTGTACTTGTTAATTCTTTATTCTCTACTGTTAATTCTAGTGAACCTAATGTTGATATTGGTTGTGTTGCAAATACTAAATTTCCTATTTCTATTTGTTCTTGCTTTCCTCTATTATCATTTAAATCATAATCCGCATAGATACTTATTTTATAGTATTGGTTTTGATCTAAATCTTCTAATAATAACTCTGTCTCGTTTTCTGATAATTTCTTTTCTTGTACTACTTCTCCGTTTGGTCTTGTAACTACATATTTATAGTTTTCTAACTCTACATTGTCTCTGTTTGTTAATTTAAGGCCTAATGTTACATTAACTATATCTTGTTCTTTTAAGCTTACTCTTACTGTCGGTGCCTCTTTTGATGTTCTTGTTTCTCCTTCATTATTGTTTACTTTTAATTCTATTCCATTTTTATCATAGAATTTTATTGCATAATTTATTTTGCTATCACTCTTTAGCCCTTCTGAGCTTTCTATTGTTATTTCTTTCCCTTGTAATAATTCATTTACTTGTCCATTCTTTAATACTGTTCTTATTTCTCCTGTCTCTATTTCTACTTGATTTATTCCTTTTAGTACTTCTGCATTTAAATCTGATGTTATTTTTACTTTTGTTAGTTGTATTTTTTTACTAAATATTTCTCCATTTTCTTTTGTTATATCTATACTTCCTAATTGGTCATATCCTTTTGTTGTAAATTTTCCTTCATAAAATGTATTTTCTACTTTTTGATTATTCTCATTTAAATAGATATATTTTCCTATTACTTCATATTCTGTTTCTGGTATTAATCCTGTTATTTGGATTTCTCCTGAATTACTAAATGCTCTTCTTAAATATATTTTTCCATCTTTATATATTTCAAATGTTGGTGCTTCTACTATCCTTCCTGATGGGTCTTTTATATGTAATGTACTTTTTGCTGTATATACTTCTGCTGTAAAATTTTCTGCTGTTACTTCTGGTTTGATGTATCCATTTTGATTAGTTGTATTATTATCTGCATTTTGTTGTTCATTATTGTTAG
>OGDF01001847.1_pt1 | contig 30384 bp, 24 predicted proteins | sample 1570141 | NCBI WGS metagenome assembly OGDF01 (sample SAMEA4370581, study PRJEB24528) | human gut metagenome | reverse complement strand
CACATCACGAAGTGCTCGGCAAGCTCGAGCGCGTGCGCGTGAAGTATGGGCTTGCGAGATAGGGGGCGCATGAACTTCGCATCCTATCATCCCGCGCTGAACCTGCTGTTCTTCGTCGCCGTAATCGCGTTCACGGCATGTTGGACGCACCCGGGCCTTGTGGCGGTGTCCTTCCTGTGCGCGCTTGCCTACTCCGCGAGGCTTCGCGGCCCCCGCGCCGTAGCCTTCGGATGCGCGCTCGTCGCGGCGGCGCTCGCTTTCGCAGCGCTGTTTGCGTTGAACGTCCACTTCGGCGTGACGAGCCTCGCGCGAACCCCCATCGGCAACAGCATCACCGTCGAGTCGCTGACCTGCGGCATCATCGTGGGAATCAAGGTTGCGGCAATCCTTGTATGGCTCTCGTGCGTCCTGCGCGTCTTCACTGCCGACAAGGTGGTCTTCCTTCTGGGGAGCGTTTTCCCGAAGGCGGCGATGATGCTCGCGGTGACGCTTCGCGCGGTGCCAGTGGCGGGCGACCGCGCGCGCAAGATCGCCATGGCGCAGTCGGGCATCGGGAAGGGGCCAGGCCAGGGGAGCATCCTGCGTCGAATTGCGAACGCGCTGCGGAGAGCTTCCATCCTTGTTTCCTGGTCGATTGAGCGATTCGTCGAGATGTCGGACTCTATGAGAAGCCGCGGTGCGGCCTTGCGCGGGCGTACGGCGTACTCGCTCTACCGCTTCGACAACCGCGACCGCGCGCTTGTCGTTATCCTCGTGGCGCTTATCACCGTGTGCGCTGCAGCGACGGCGCTCGGCCAGACGCAAATGCTCTTCAGCCCCATCATCGTGCTGCCGAAGGCGACTTCCGTAAGCATTGCCGTCTTTGCGGCGTTTCTCGCGCTGTGCCTTCTGCCGCTCGCGCTTCAAGTGGCCGGCGAAGCCTCTTATGTGCGAAGAACGAAAGCTGTGACGACCGGGGGAGGCCGGCGTCCGTTGAAAAGGGAAATCCAAGAGAAAGGAAGGATCGCATGAATCTGAAGAGAAAGCTTGTCGCCCTGCTCCTGTCCGCAGTCGTGGCCTGCGGACTTGTGCCCAGCTTGGCATTTGCCGCGATAGGCGACATCCCATCAGGGGAAACGCCGATCGGGCAGGTGCACGTCAGCATCAGCGACACACTTGCGCGCCCCGCCGGCGTAAACTACCCCGCGCCCCGCGGCACCATTGCCGAAGGGGACGTCGACCTGTATTCGTCGGACAGTGCGATGTCGGCGATCGTGCGCCTTGCAAACGAGAAGGGCGTTGCCGTCGTCGGTGCCGACAAGGGTTACATCACTTCCGTCGCGGGGCTTGGCGAGTTCGACTGCGGGAAGAAAAGCGGTTGGATGGGCACGATCGACGATTGGTTCGCGAACACGGGTTTCTCCTCGGTGACTGTGAGCAGCGGAGTTTTGGAGCCGGGCTCCGAGGTCGACCTCATGTACACGCTTGACGGCGGGCCCGACCTTGGCAGCGACTGGGGAAGCAACGATAAGACGGTGGCCTCGCTCTCGGTTGGCGCGGGCATCTTGTCCCCGTCGTTTTGCGCCGACGTCCATTCGTATACGCTCACGCTGCCCGAAGGCTCGACGAGCGTTGCGCTCACCCCGACGACAACGAACAAGAACTTCCAGGTGAAGGCACGTGTTGGCGGCACGTGGTACAAGCGCGGCGCGGAAATTCCCGTCTCGGATGGTTCGGTGATCGAGGTCGTTTGCGGCGACCCGAGCTGGCCGACTATGAACGATGCTGCGAATGTCCCCGCTCAGAGATACGAGATCACCGTGCAAGTAGGCTCCTCCGGTTCCGCCCCTGTCTTCTCCGATGTGGATTACTCGGATTGGTACGGCGATGCCGTGACCTTCGTGGCTGCGCGCGGCCTCATCACAGGCTACACCGATGGCGACAAGGCGGGGCTCTTCGGCGTTGGCGACACCCTCACGCGCGGCCAGCTTGCCACGATCCTCTGGCGCAACGCCTGCCCCGACGAGTATGCGTCCTACGACCCCAAGACTGCCAAGAACGAGATCGATATTGCGGGCTCAGCCGATGGCATGTACTATACCGCGGCTGCGAACTGGGCTTTCACAAACGGCGTGATCACCGGCATCGTGCTCGAGGATGGCACGAGGGACTTCGCCGCCGAGGGCAAAGTCTCCTTCGAGCAGCTGGTCACCGTCCTTGCGCGTTTGTGTGCAGCTCCCGGCGAGCTTGAGTCCGCGGGCAGTGACCTGTCCGCCTTCGCCGACGGCGACTTGGCGAGCGACTGGTCGCGCAGCGCCTTCGCATGGGCTGCCAAAAAGGGGCTCGTCGAGGGCTATGATTGGCCCACTGGCAAGTATCTTGTGCCCGGTGAGGACGTTGCCCGCGAGCGTGTGGCCGTGGTACTCAAGCGCGCCTTCGAAATGGGAATCATGTAGGCGCCGCCCCTTTTCCCTCTTCGGCGGGACGGCGAAACGGGAAGTTGGCTGGTGAAACGATCGCAAGGAGAAGTACCATGATCCACGTGTATTACGGCGACGGCAAGGGGAAAACAACGGCGGCGATGGGGCTTGCGCTGCGCATGCTCGCCGCCGGCGGGCGCGTCGTTATCGTGCAGTATCTGAAAGACGGCAAAAGCGGCGAGGTGCGCATGCTTTCCGATCGACTCGGTGTTCCCGTGTTTGCCGGCGTGCCGACTGGCAAGTTCACCTGGGAGATGACCAACGAGGAGCTTGCGGCGGTGCGGAAGGCCCACGATAAGAACCTTGCGGCGGCCCTCGACGAGGTAGAGGCCTCGGGTGCGCGGCTGCTCGTGCTCGACGAAGTGCTCGATGCGCTCGCGATGGGGCTTGTGGACGCGGCTGCCGTGACCCGCGTGCTCAAGAGGGGAACGGGCGAGCTCGAAGTGGTGCTTACCGGCCGCAACCCGAGCGAGGACATCGCCTCGCACGCGGACTACCTGACGGAGATGGTGTGTAAGAAGCACCCGTTCGAGCAGGGCGTCCCGTCGCGCGAAGGGGTGGAATACTGATTTTGCGCATATGTCGCGCGACCCCACCTGTCGCCGTGGTCGCCAAAATGGACTACTCTGCTGACCGGCGGCCTGCAAGAGTGGTACCATCCCATCGTCGAAAAGCTTCCGGGTAGCCTGTCTTCTGATGCGCGTATTCGAAAGCACTATATGAAATGGGGAATCATGCGACGTACTCTTATAGATAACGGCGCTCGCAAGGCGCTGGCGGTCCTCGCTTCGGCGGCGCTCGTCGCGGGCCTTGTCCCCGCGGCGGCCTTCGGAGAGGTCGGGGGGGTCTTCCGTCGCTGATGCGGCATCGAATGCTTGCCTTGCTGATCTCGGGGCTCAGGCAGGCGAAGGCTCCAGCGATGCGCCTGGCGAGGGAAGCGACGCCTCGGGCACGGGCAGCGTTTCCGGTTCGGGGGCGGGCAATGCTTCTGCGACGGGAAACGAAAACGGCGCTCCAGGTGGAAGCAATGCCTCCGATGGCAGCGACAATGAGGGCAGCTTCAGCTCTTCGGATGCAGGCGACTTTTCGAGCTCGAGTTCTGGCGGCCCCACGCGCGATGGCGGTAACGTAGGCCCCATCCCGGGCGGCAGCGCAGGCACCCCCGATACCGGCGACGCCCCAAGCGCCCCCGAACCCTCGGCGCCCGAAACATTCACCGATGTCGAGCCTGGCTCATGGTACGAGCCGGGCGTGCTCTTCTGCCAGCAGAAAAAGATCATGAAGGGCATTGCGGGCACGACGCTGTTCGGCGTGGGCCAAAGCCTCACTCGCGCGCAGATGGCTGTCATGATGTGGCGCTATGCCGACCCCGAGGCTGCGGCATCCTACCTTGGCGACGCCGACAACGAGACGGGGATGGACGACGTTGAGTCCCGGACATGGTACACCGCAGCAGCTAACTGGTCGGTCGAGAACAAGGTGATCAACGGCTTTCCTCAAGACGATGGCACGTTCGCCTTCAAGCCCGAGGTCCCCATAACCCTCGACCAATTCTGCACCATCATTGCGAACTTCAACCACGTGGGTCCCAACTATGGCACCGCATCGCTCGCGCGCTTCTCTGATAGCGAAAGCGTTCCACAATGGGCGGCGCGCGGCCTTGCGTGGTGTGCCGATAAGGGCTTGGTCTCGGGTTATGACCGGGGCGGCGGCATCTTCGAGCTCTGCCCGACCGCAGAGCTTCCGCGCGAGCGTGCGGCCACTGTCTTCATGCGCGGATACGATGTCGGGGTGTTCGACGACGGTTCCGCTCCTCTTGTCTCTCCTTGCGAGGACCTGGGTCTGTCCGGGTATTGGTTCATTCGCTCCGCATCGGTAAGCTCCCTCTCGGTCGGTGCGCGCTCCAACGGGGACGTTCAGCTTGCGAGCGCGAATTTCTCGCTTTCCCAGACCTTCATGTTCTCTTACGATAACGGCTACTACCACATTATCTACGCGGAGACCGGCCTTGCACTTGAGACGGCGCCCGGCATCGCGAGCTCCCCTTCGGATGTCTCCCTCGGCGCAGTCGTTTCCCAAAGCAAGCGTCAGCAATGGTCGGCCGTGCGAACGGAGTCGGGTGCGCTGCGCTTCTGCAACCTTGCGACCGGCTGCTGGCTCGCCCCGCAAGACCTGGCCATGGGGTCTCCTCTGCAGGCGGTCGCATCCCCCGAGGAGGACGCTTCGTCGTTTGTCCTCGTCGAGCAACAGGACCTGCTCTCCGAGGGTCTTTTCACGATCTCCCCAAAGGGGGATTCCTCGAAGCACCTCGACGTCGTGGACGCATCCGTCGATGACGGCGCGAACGTGCAGATCTGGCACGATAACGGATCGCTTGCGCAGAAATGGTATGTGAAGCGCGCATCGGGGAAGGTCAATACCTATACCCTGCAGGCGGCGTGCTCTGGCAAGCAGCTTGCCGCCGATTCGAACGGCAACGCGGTGCAGCGTACCGCGGACGGGTCGAGCGAGCAGTTGTGGCGTGCCGACTTCTCCGGCGGCTTCGTCGTCTTCACGAACCTTGGCACGGGGCGCGTGCTCGATCTTGCGGATGGGTGCACCGACGCGGGTACCAATGTGCAAACCTATGCGGCGAACGGGATGGATGCCCAGCGATTCTCGCTACGCGAGACGCAGCCTCTGCCCGAGGGGCTGTACACGATTTGCCTTGCTGGAACCGACCAGGTCATCGACTTGAGGGATGAGTCCCAGAAGTCCAACGCGAACATTCAGACATGGATATCGAATGGAACTGGCGCGCAGATTTGGAACATCGAGCACAACCAGGATGGCTCCTACACGTTCACGAACTGCGGCTCGAAGATGGCGATCGACATCTTCGACGGTATCATGGCCGCGGGGACGAATGTACAGCAGCACGAGGTCAACGGCTCGCAGGCTCAGAAGTGGCGGGCGATCTATAACGGCGACGGCACTTTCTCCCTCGTTCCGTTCGCGAGTGGCTCGGTAGCGCTCGGGACGACGGGCGCGTCGGGTGGATCGAACGTCGAGCTTGTGAGTCGAGACGCTGCTGCGCGCCTCACCTTCCAGATGGCGACGTTGCCCGGCAAGGTAGGGTATCAGAATCCTGCAGGATACTACCAGGTGAGCTCAAGGTCAGTGACGCTGCCCTACTATGCTAGTGGGTACTTCACTTATGTTACCCCTTCGCAAATCGCCCCTGATGCGACGCGCGAGGATTGCATCAACGCCTTCATCGACCGCGCGTACGACTATATCGGCACGGCGTACCGTTGGAATTATTCCATGGAGCCGGGCGTGGGCGTCGACTGCATCGGGCTTGTGTACCAATGCCTGTACGCGACGGGAATGGATTTGGGGGAGTTCAACCCCTACGACCACTACGCGACCGGCGCTGACGGCTGGCATAGTCACGACGCGAACAATATGTGGGACTACGGCGACGTGCTCCACCTGCCCCTGTCGATGCGGCAGCGCGGCGACGTGATTTCTTGGGAGGGCCATGTGGCAATCTACCTGGGCAACGACATGATCATCGACGCGTATGGGCCGGTGGACGTGCACAGCATGTGGTCGCGCGGCGTGCCCCGCGGCGTGTTGCGCTTCTATCAGTGATCCGCGTTCGGGCCCAGTGGTCGTGAGGACATCGTCCCTGTTCGAGCTTGATGGCGATCCTGCGAGTTTGGGCTCATCGAGACCAAAATGAAAGCGAGCGCCAGATGATCGGTCCGGCGCCCGCTTCGAGAGGCGTTTCAGCTATTGGTGTGGGCGCGGCTTTTGCCCTTGTATGTTTAGGAAACTCCTCTCCTCGAAAAGTATGATACCTAATGAGATAGTCATTTTTCAGTCGTGATTTTCTCGATCTGATGTGCGAAAATGCTACTTGTCACGTTCTCCCAAAATGTAATCGTGCGGTTACGTTTTCCTCTGCGCGCCGTTGCGATGCCGCGCGCCAAATCGCGCCGCCCGCCCGCAAGCAACCCCTCGTTAATATGAAGATGCTGTGCACCCAAGGTGTGCAAGCTGCCCTTTTATTGCCCGAAAAGGGCGTTTCGGCTACAGCTTTCCCTCGTGAGATGCACAAAACCGCTCAAGGCCGCTATAATCCAGAAAGTTTGAACGGAAGTGCCGCGGACGGATGCGGCGAAGTCAAAGTTCGCCCGTGCGCGGGCGGCCACAAGTTGTAAGGGGCAGGGCTGGTGCTCGACCAATTCTTCTCGCAGATATCGTTTGTGGATATCTTCAACTTCTGCGTCTTCATCACGTTTACCATTTGCTATACCTATCAGCTCTACTACGTGCTTGTCGTGCTCTCGCGCAAGCCGAAGCAGCTTGTCGCGAAAAAGAACCACCGATACGCTGTCGTCGTTTCTGCCCGCAACGAAAGCACGGTCATCTGCGACTTGATCCACTCCATCAAGGTGCAGAACTACCCGACAGAGCTGATCGACGTGTTCGTCATCGCCGACAACTGCACCGACAACACCGCCGATGTGGCGCGCGAGGCGGGCGCGATTGTGTTCAAGCGCTTCAACACAGAACAGGTTGGCAAAGGTTATGCGCTCGATTACGGCTTCAAGATCATCCGCAGCCAGTATGCCGACCGAGGCTACGAGGCGTATTTCGTCTTCGATGCCGACAACGTGCTCGACGTGAACTACTTCCGCGAGATGAACAAGACCTTCGACAACGGCGCGAAGGCGTCCACGAGCTACCGCAACTCCAAGAACTACGACTCCAACTGGATTTCTGCTGGCTACGCCGTGTGGTTCCTGCGCGAGGCCAAGTTTTTGAACCAGGCGCGCCTCACGCTCAACACGAGCTGCGCAGTGTCGGGCACGGGCTTCTTCATTGCAGCGGACATCATCGAGAAGAATGACGGCTGGAGATGGCATCTGCTCACCGAGGACATCGAGTTCTCCGCGAACAGCATCCTCGAGGGCATTCGCATCGCCTACACTCCGACGGCGGTGCTCTACGACGAGCAGCCTGTTACCTTCCGCGATTCCTGGAACCAACGCTTCCGCTGGGCGAAGGGCTTCTACCAGGTGTTTTGGCACTACGGCGCGCGCCTTGCGAAGGGCGTCTTCACCAACCCCAAAGGTTCCCGCTTCGCCTGCTATGACATGCTTATGACCATCGCCCCCGGCATGCTGCTCACGATCGTGTCGGTCGTCTTCAACGCGATTATCATCGTGCTTGCAGCGACGGGCGCCATGTCGACGGGCGTCATGATCGCGAGTTCCATCTCGTCGATTTTCTTCTGCCTGTTCAACTACGTCATGTTTATGTTCCTCTTCGGCGTGCTCACCACGTTCGTCGAGTGGGATTCCATCCACGCGCCCACGCGCAAGAAGGTGCTCTACATGTTCACCTTCCCGTTCTTCATGCTGACGTATGTGCCTATCGCGCTCGTTGCCCTCGTGAAGAAGTGCCAGTGGAAGCCGATCAAGCACAGCATCTCGGTCGACGTCGAGGAGTTCTCGGAAGCCCAGCAGGGCATCGCCGCGCAGAAGTAAGCTGCCGACAGCTTCTCGCAGATCAGACATTTTCCAGCGGAGGGTCCCTCAGGGGCCCTCTGTTTTTTGGGTGCGGGAAGGCATAGTTCGCGAAGGGGCCCACGTCGTGGGAGCGCGCGTGCCCTTGTCGCTCATTAAGCCCGTGCGAAGGTGAGGCAGTGCACGTTGCGCCCGCCCGCTTCCCGTATCGCGTCGCACGCGGCGAACAGTGTTGCGCCTGTCGTGCACACGTCGTCGATGAGCAGGATGCTTTCCGGCGCGCTCGCGCCCGGCAGGGCGGATACGGCATGCGCCATGTTCCCCATACGCGCGCGGCGCGAGAGTGCGCGCTGGTCGTGGGCGCGCGGCGGGGAAAGCAGGGGGATGACGGGCCGCCCGATTACGAGCGCCACCTCCTGCGCGAGCAGCTCCGCGTGGTCGAACCCTCGGCGTGCCCGGGCCTTGCGCGAGGCGGGGACGAACGTGACCCCTGCCACTTCGCTCGCAATCTCGGGGGAGAGGTAGCGTGCCATGTAGCGCGCCATCTCCGTGGCAAGTCGTTGCTCGCCCCCGTCCTTGTAGACGACGGCGATGCGCCGTGTGCTCTCGGCAAGTTCGAAGGGACTCGCGAGGCTCGAGAACGCCACGGCTTTTCGTTCCGTTGCGGCAAGCATCACAGGGTTGCACTCGGTGCACTGCGTATGCCCCCAGGGAGCGCCGCAGATAGGGCATGCACGCCAAAGGTCGATGAAGGGGAGCTTGCTTTTGCATCGATCGCATAGTAGCTCGCCGGGCTCATCGCAAATGGCGCAGCGGGTGGGCCAAAGCGTCTCCGCGACAGCCTGAGCTGCTGCCTCGGCGTAGAGGCGCGCGGTGTCGGCGAGGGTGGTTGTCGCGAAGGCTGTCATGATGTGGAGTGTAACGAGCGATCCTGACAGATGATGCGCACGAGCCTTGTCAAAACGCGGCGCGATGGAAACATTCTTCAGGCGCGCTTTCCAAGCCTTTTAAGGAATCTCATGGCAGCATTGCCATTTTTCTGCGGGATTTCTCAGCAGCATTTTGCCGGGCGCGCGCATATTCCGCCTTTCGTTCGCTCCTGCAATTCGAAAAAACCTTGCAAGAATCCGGTAGGCGCAAACAGGCGGAAAGCCCGGCGCGCAAAACCCCTGACGAGAATCGGAGGCAGGTTAGGCGACCGAAGGGAAAACTTGGCAGGGGTGTGACGGGGTTACGTTCGAAGAGGCTTGGTCGAGCCCCATGCGCATGCAGAAAAATGCCCCTCAACCTGCCAGATAATCGGCAGTTTTCATCAAATTGAAGAGCCGAACAAGGAGGAAAAGCGCGTGCATCTTATGACGCATTCTGTTGACCTGGGGCTTCATTTCGGCGCAAAACGAGAGCGACCAGCAAAGCGAGCGCAAGCCATCTCTGCGTGATGAAAACCTCCCGATTTCTGGCAGGTCTCCTCTGGTTTTGTGCAGGGTCCGGAAATCTTTTAGCTTGTATTCGTTTCTCGCAGCAAGATTCTCTTGGTTCCAAAGATTCCCTCTGCCCCTTCGTTTCCCGCTTCCATGTGGAATGATGTGTGTGCTTCTATTCGCTGTTGCCGTTCTGCTACACTGAAACATGCTTCTTTCGGGTCTGTAGTTGCGGAAACGCTCCGGGCGTTTCTCAGTCCAAGGCAGACGCGGTCGAAAGGATCCACGTAAGTTGCGCGTTTTGCGCGCAGCGAGCATGGCGCGTCCTAGAGGTAAGTCGCACCGCCCGATTCCATTTTCGTGTGGCACAAGGCCGCCGCGGGCGAGAGGTACCACGGGTGCAAGCTCACGACCCAGTGCGCGAGTGTGGGGGCAAAGACTAGGTCAGCCGAAAGAAGCGCATGAAAAGGAACAGACGGAGGTTACGGTGACGAAGCGTTTTCGGAAAGCTATCCTATGCGTGGCGATCGGTTGCGCCATGGCTCTTGCGTTCGCAATGACGGGCTGCTCGACCGATTCCACTTACGAGCCCGAGACGAAGACCCCTCAGGTTCAATCGCCGACCATTAAGGAAGCCGGCGTTTTGCGCGTCGGCGTGAATACGGGCCGCGCCCCGCTCGCCGGCATGTCGGGCAACAAGATCGTTGGCATTGACGTCGACGTGGCCGCTGCCATTGCGGACAGCCTCGGCCTGAAGCTTTCCATCGTCGATACGGGCAGCGATCCCGAAGGCGCGCTCAAGGACGGGTCGGTCGACATCGTGCTTGGCATCGACAAGTCCTCGACTGATGGTTCGTTCTGGAAATCTGACTCTTATCTGCCCACGGGCATCGCGCTGTTCGCCATGTCGGAGAACGCCGCTGTCCCGACTGCGACGACCGGCGCCAAGTTCGCTGCGCAGGTTTCCTCCACGAGCGCTTGGGCTGTCATGAACGAGTTCGGCGACACGTCGCTTACCTCCACCTCCAGCCCGAAAGAGGCGTTCGCGGCTTTGAGCTCGGGACAGGTGCAATACGTTGCCGCCGACGCGGTCATCGGCAAGTACTATGCGAACGGGTCGAACATCAACGCGAGCATTATCGCGCTCATGCAGCAGCCGAGTGGCTATTGCGTCGGTGTGCTCGATAGCAACTCGGACTTGAAGACCGCCATCGCCAACGCCGTGAGCTCTCTGAACTCCAATGGAGTAATGAGTGTTATCCAGTCGAAGTGGCTGGGCGGCAACATGGACCTCTCGTCGGTGAAGCTCACCGCCGGGGCGACGTCGGGCGCGAAGGCGAAATCGGACTCGACGACGAACGGCGCAACCTCGACCGACGCGGCGTCTGCTGGTGCGAGCGCGCAGGGTGCTACCTCGACTGATACGACGTCGGGAGGCGCGTCCTCGGCTGGGTCGAACGCCGTGAAGGCTTCGTAAGCTGCACCACCTCAGGCGGCGGCTTGCCATTGCCTGATTCATAACTCGCAAGTGAGAATGCTTCATTAGTTGAAACGCCTCCTTTCGGAGGCGTTTCGCATTTAGTGCAGCGATTTCGTGTCAGAATCTCTTCGATTCGATGTACTTTTCCGACTCGCAATGCGGGCTCGAATTATGCGGGCGCGGTTGGGCGCGCCTCGGGCGCAGGCGCTTTCGGCCCGCACCCGGCATGGCGAAACCTTACTCTCCGAGCAAGTCCACCACAGTGAAGTCGGCCTTCGCGCTCTCGATGATCTCGCGGTTGCCGAACACGCAGGCGATGTTCTTGCTCGCCGCCTGGCTCACGGCGTCTCCGAGCGCCCGCACCTCTTCGATGGTCGCATTTGCTACCTGCGAACGCGTGACCAGGCGCTCTGCCGGGTCGATGCGCGCGAACACGTAGCCGTCCTGACGACGCGCGAGCTCGCGGGGCTTCAATGGCGCGTCGAGCCCCGCGACGGTCGAGACGATGTAGCCGTCCATCTCCATCTCGCTCGGGTTGAAGTCGGAAAGCCACGCGCCTGCCGCGAGGAAGCGCTCGAGGGTCTCGTCGACATGCGGGTCGCGATACGAGTAGAAGCGCAGGTTGCCCGTGCGGGTGGGCGAGAACCCTGCTCCGTAGGCGCCGCCCTTCACGCGCACCTCGTTCCATAAAAAGTCGTAGGATAGCGCCCTCGACGCCACGAGCCAGGCGCCCGAGTAGGGGACTCCGAGCAAGCGGCGGTCGAAGCCGAGCGCGGTGTAGGTCACGTCCGTCGGCACGACGAATGCCTCGCCGGTTGCGGGGACCTGCGGTTCGGGCACGACGAGGCGCGCCGTGCAGCCCGGCTCCCCGGTGCGGCCCGTGGCCATTCCCGCGCCCATCACGCGGTTGAAATCGTCGTCCTTGCCCGTGAAGCCGATCGTGCAGTTGTCGTCGGTGAAGATGCGCTGCGCCACCTCGGCAAGCTTCGTGGCGAGAGTTTCCTTCTCATCGTCGAACGTGGCGAGTGTGCGTTTCAGGAACCGATAGAAACCCACTCCGCCGATCTGCTCGCGTACGACGGCGGCGGGCAGGTAGTAGGACGCGACGTGCGCCATCGCCGCAGTGTGCCCGGCGTTCGCGAAATTCTGCTCCATGCTGACGCGCTTCTGCACGAGGATGTCGCGGATCTTGCCAAAGTCGTCGTAAAGCGTCTCTTCAATGATCTCGCTCGGCAGCGTCGCCGCCCACTCGGCGTTCTCGGTGAGCGTCGAGCACGACACGGTCAGCTTCGGGGAAAGCGCGCTGCGGTCGTCTTCCCGCTCGTGCACCTCGGTGTAGAAGGCGAGGTTTCCGAGCTTCGCCTGCGTGAGCGTGTCGATCTCCGTCGCGGTGTGCTTGCTCGTCGCGAGCTTGCCGAGCACCATGGCGAGAAGCTTCGCGTAGGGCAACTCCTCGAAGGCAAGGCGCTCCAGACCGTAGTAGCGATACGCGTACACGATGCCGCGCGTTGCCACATCGTGCCTGATCACGGGAATCTCTCCCGATTCGTCGAGGCGGAAAGCGGGCTCTGCGGGCGCTTGCTCGATGTCGCTTGCGCGCATGCGGGGAAGGGTCGCGAGCGCTTCGGGCGAGTCGGGCTCCTCCTGTGCACGGCGAAGGGCGGCGACGTCGGCTTCGATCGCGGCGATCCGCTCGTCGTCGAGCTCGCGTTCCATCTGGGCCAAGCGGGCGGCCGCGGCATCGTCGTCATCGGGGGCCTTGTCAACAGGCACGACCTCCGCGTCGGCCACGTGGTCGTTCTCCAGGAACACCTCGCGAATCAGTTGCTCGAAGTAGCCCTCGTCGAGCTTCTTGCGCAGGCTTTCGAACGCATCCTCGTAGCGCAGATAATCGAGCGCGGCATCGTCGTCGTAGAGCCAGCCGGCCATGCACGAGCACGCGAGCGCCACGCCGTCGGCGATCCCGAAGTTCTGCTCGCGCATCACGAACTCGGCATGCGAGAGAGCAGCCGCCACCACGTCGTGGTCGAGCGCACCGTCCGCAAGCTCCGTAAGCACACGAGAAAGCGCAGGTCGCAGGCGCTCGGCGGCGCTTTCCTCAAGGCCTTTTGCCTGCACGACGGCAAAAGGCTGCAACATGGCGTCGGCCATGTAGGCGACGATGTCGCAGGCGAGGTTCTCGTCGAGCAGCGCGCGCTTCGCAGGCGCCTCGTTCGAGCCGAAGATTGCGTCGAGCAGGATGTCCATTGCGATCATGCGCTCTCTGTCGGCGGCGGTTCCCGCCACGAAGCCGACCGCGCAGCAGGCGTTCTCGGGCGCCGTCTTCATGGGCGTCTTGTTCCCGAACGACATGACGGGCGCCTGCAGCTCAAGCGGGTTCGGTGCACCATCGGCGCCTGCCTCGGCGGCATCGGGCCCGAGATAGCGCTCGTCGAGGAAAGCGAGGAACCTCTCGATATCCATGTTCCCGTAGAGCACGATCTTCGCGTTGGCCAGGTTGTAGTGGCGGCGGTGGGTGTCGAGGAACTCCTCGTAGGAAAGCGTCGGGATGGCGGAGGGTTTGCCGCCCGACTCGAAGCGGTATGCCGTGTCGGGGAACAGCGCCGCCGAAAGCTCGTCGTAGAGAATCGACTCGGGGTCGGAGAGCGCGCCTTTCATCTCGTTATACACCACGCCGTTGTAGGCGAGCTTGCCCGAGCCCTCCTCGCCGGCGAGTTCCACATGCCAGCCTTCCTGCTTGAAGATCGTGCGCTTGTGGAAGATGGCGGGGTGCAGCACGGCGTCGAGGTAGACGTCCATGAGGTTCAAAAGATCTTGCTCATTGGTGCTCGCCACGGGGTAGATCGTCTTGTCGGGGTAGGTCATGGCGTTCAAGAACGTCTGCATTGAGCTTTTGAGCAGGTTCACGAAGGGCTCTTTCACGGGAAACTTGTCCGAGCCGCAGAGCACCGAGTGCTCAAGGATATGGAAGACGCCCGTGTCGTTTGCGGGCGGCGTCTTGAAAGCGATCGAGAACGCCTTGTTCGCGTCGTCGTTTTGCAGGTAGAGCAGCTGCGCGCGCGAGGCGTTGTGGTCGAGCACGTAGGCGCGCCCGTCGATTTCGGGCAGGTCGGAGGTGGTGCGCACGGTGAACCCGTGCACGGTTTTACAAGGGGTGAGTTCCATAGGACGTCTTTCTCGGAAGGGCTTCTCGTTCGCTTCCTATTGTCGCACAACGCGCCCCGCCGCCTGGGGGCAACGTGGATATATCGCAGGGAAGACGCAACGGCTTGGGCCAATCATCTATAATCGTGCGAAGACGACGGAAAGGATAAGGCCGTGACTGGAGACGCCCAAAAATTCTCGCATATCAGCGTTGCGTCCGACGACGAGGACGATGTTGTGATCGAAGCGGGCGCCCCCCGTTTTCGCAGCTATGGGGAAGGTGAGTCCGCAGCGCAGCCCGCAGGAGACGAGGCGGCAGCGAGCGCGGCGAACAAGACGTCCGTGGTTGACGGTGGGGAAGGCTTCGCCGATCGCGCTTCGGCAGGTGCCGCTCCCGCCGAGAGGGTTTCCACCCCTGCTCCCGAGCGTGCCGCGAAAGCCGACAAGCCTGCTCGCAAGGCGCCCGCCCCTGCTCGCAAGGGTTACGAGGAGACGACGCTTGCGGACCTCGAGGACGCCAAGATGTCCGGCATGCAGAAGGGCATCATCGCGGTGGCCCTCATAGGGATCGTCGCATTCATCGTGTACTACGTGGCGTTCATGGGCTAGAAGGGCCTGTGACCTGCGAAGAGATTGAAAGGTATCGCAATGCCGAAACACACTGGAAAAGCAACAGAAGGCAGAGACGATCAGGCGATGCGCAAGGGCGAGGTCGATCGCTCGAACGACATCGGATTGACCCAGGCGTTCGCGCCCATAGGCGATGACGGCTGGTCGGAAGGGGGCCGGCACGCCTATTCCGGCGAGGAGGGCGAGATAGCCTTCGAGGAAGACGCCTTCGCGGACGATAAGCCAGGGAGGACGGACCACTTTGCCCCGATTGCGGGCAACGACCCCTACGCAGCCGATGCGTGGGACGCGCAGGACGGCTCTTCCGATGCGGGCGCGCCGCTTGACGCGGATGATGCCTATACTGCAGGCGAAGCGCGCGGCTCTTCCCAGGGGGCACACGCGGGCGGCTTCAGCTACAAAGGCGACGACGAGGACGAATACCCCGATGCGCTCGAGAGCCTCGAGCCCGTGGTCGAGCCCTCGACGTTCGACCCCGACGTTCCCGCCGACCCCGCTCCCGCGCGAGGGCGTCACTCTTCGGCTGCAAAGGAGGAAATCCCCTCCTACATGCGCAAGTCTCGCCGCATGCGCCGCATCCTCATCGTGGTCGTGGTGCTGCTCGTGCTTCTGCTCGCCGCCGGCGGGTACTTCGCCGTCCGCCTGTTCCAAACCGCACAGACGGCAGCCTATCAGCAGACCCAGCAGCAGCAATCGAACCAGGACACGAGCTCGCTGCAGGCGGGAAGCGAAGGAAACGACGCCACGTCGACCGTGAAGAAGACGAGCGCGCCGAACTTGACCGAGCTTTTGGGCTGCACGCAAGACGATGCGCTCGCCAAGGTTGGTCGTGGCGCTCAGGTTACTGTGTCGAACGAGGTCAACGAGGAGGGCAACCCCATCAAGACCGAAGTTCGCGTGGCCTTGACCGACGAGCCTGCCGACACGCGCACGGGCACGCCGACGCTGTATCTGGGCCTCGACGAGGACGGGGCGGTCGTTCAGGCAGGCTATTCCGCCGGCACGGCGTCGCTCGGCTACGGCACGCTCTCGTTCTCAGACGCGGTGAAAAACGAGTCGATCATCGAGAAGACGCTTCAGGAGGCGGGCGTCTCCGTCCCCGCGGGCACGGTGTCGCTCCCGGCCGACAAGACGGAGTATTCCACCTACGCGTCGGATGGAACCACGCTGGTGAAGGAATATTGCCCGTTCTCGGGTGACATCGATATCAACGGGGTCTCCCATACGTGGTCGGCGGTCCTTTCCTACGACTACTCGGTGGCGAACGCCTCGGGCAACCTCGCCGACACGATCCGCATCATTTATGTGTACATCAATGCATAAATAGCAAATGAGCCCTTGCGTTTGCCGCGCGAGGGCTCTATACTGTAACGGCTGTATTCAAGCGAGGGCGAAAGCTCTCCACCTGTTTCGGCGCTTCGGCTGCTGATGGGTCGCTTCAATAACGTGCCTTGCGCACATACTTTGAATTGCGAAACCCGCGGCCGTGCCTGCGGGTTTTTTATTGCGCGCAAGCGCAAGAGGAAGGAAGGTGAGCGCGATAGCTGCTCAGGAGCCACGGCTCAATGACGAGATCACTGCACGTGAATGCCGTCTGATCGGCTTTGACGGAGCGCAGCTGGGAATCTACACGGTGGCGCAAGCTCAGCGCGTCGCGGATGACCAGAATCTCGACTTGGTCGAGATCGCCCCGAACGCCGAGCCGCCGGTCTGCCGCATCATGGACTACGGAAAGTTCAAGTACGACCAGGCCATCAAGGCAAAGCAGGCTCGCAAGAACCAGAGCAAGATCGAGACCAAGGAAATGAAGTTCCGCCCGAAGATCGACGTGGGCGACTACACCACCAAGAAGAAGCACGTGCTTCGCTTCTTGGACGCGGGGAACAAGGTGAAGATCACCATCATGTTCCGCGGTCGCGAAATGGCTCACCCCGAACAGGGTCTTTCCATTCTCGAGCGTTTGGCTGACGACCTCAAAGACGTAGCAGTCGTCGAGAACCAGCCCAAGATGGAAGGGCGCAACATGCACATGCTCATCGCTCCTTTGCCCGGTGCGGCGAAGAAGAAAAAAGAGACCAACAAGAAAGCAGAAGGAAAGGACGAATAATGCCTAAGATGAAAACCCACCGCGGTACCGCCAAGCGTTTCCGCGTCACCGGTTCCGGCAAGATCATGCGTGCGAAGGCTTTCAAGAGCCACATCCTCACCAAGAAGAGCCAGAAGCGCAAGCGCAACTTCCGCAACGAGACCGAGCTCTCTAAGGCAGACGCCAAGGTCGTCGGCCGCAATCTCGGCATCCGCTAGTTCGTTTTCAGTTCTTTAAGGAGATAATACTATGGCACGCATCAAGCGTTCTATCCACGCCCGCAAAAAGCGCCGCACCGTTCTCAGCCGTGCAAAGGGTTACTACGGCGCGAAGTCTCGTTCTTACCGTGCAGCGAAGCAGCAGGTCCAGCATTCGCTCCAGTACATGTACCGCGACCGTCGCAACAAGAAGCGCAACATTCGTCGCCTTTGGATCACCCGCATCAACGCTGCTGCCCGCATCAACGGCCTGTCCTACTCCGTGTTCATGAATGGCCTCAAGAAGGCCGGCGTCGAGCTCGACCGCAAGGTGCTCGCCGACATGGCTGTGAACGACCCTGCCGCCTTCACCGCTGTGGTCGAGGTTGCCAAGAAGGCCCTGTAAGCCCAGCTTACGCATCATATCGCAATCACTGAGAAGCCGAGGAATTCCTCGGCTTCTTTGTTTTTGGGGAAGGGGGCTGCTGGCGGCTGGCTGAATTTGCTCAAAACTATTGACGGTGCCGTGCTTTTCGCGGGACCGAGCCCCTGCCTCGCAAGGCCTCGCCTTCTTCCATCACTCCAAAAAAGAAAAAGCCCGCCAAATGGCGAGCTCTCTGTGCGATTTAATTCTTCGCTTCTTTATGCGCTCGCTGTGAAGAAGTTCGCTTCCAGCTTCGCGAACGCATCGTCGACTTCTGCTTCTTCCTCGTCGTTGTTGAAGGCAAGGGTGTGGCACAGCTCGTCGGCGCCGATGAGAGTGTGGTTGATGTAAGCTTCGAGCACTTCACGCGCCGAACCTTCGACACCAGCGACGACTTCGATGCCGGCGTGGCAGAGCATATTTGCGAAGTCGTAGTCAATCCAGCCGGTGATAATGGTGCTGACGCCCAGGTCAATGAACATTTGCGCGGTGTCCTCGGCGGAAAGTCCAGGGTTTGGCAGGTTGCGGCAGTCAGCGATAATCCCTCGTTCGACGGTGTAGCACATGAAGCTCGCGCAATGCACGGCATGGGGCGATACGCCTAAACCCTCGCATGCTACGATAATTTTCATTTATCACATTCCTTCTCTAATCTTCTCGTTATATCCAAGATAGCGTGCGAGGAACGCGATTTGAATAGTGCGCCCGCCAGCGGAATTATAGACGCCACGAGTGACATTTAGCGCGCATGCAGCGCGCGAAACGACCGTGGTTCCGTCATGATTCAATCGTTTGCATCCTACCATCTGGCTGAATTTGTCGCGGTTCATCCTCCCTAGGTGAGGAATCTTTGCAGCGGAGAGGCTTGCTGGAAGGGGAATCGCGGCGGAAGCGAGCAGGCGGCGCGAGCGCCAGCCGACGGACGCAGCGGGTGCCACTTGGGAGCGCAATGAATGCCTCCTGCGGGATTGAGCGAATGCAAGTCAGCCCCTCGCGCGTGATGATCTCGGGGCTTCCGTGGCGATCCTACTGCGTTGCCAAGGCACCGTTCGACCCCTTCGCGCGCCGCTACTTGTTCTCGATGCTTCCGATGTTTTTGAGTTCGATGCGGATAAGCCCGTTTGACGTGCTGGTGAACTCAATGAACTCGGGATTCTGCGCGTACTCCGCTGGGAAGGTGATCTCGATGCCGGTGTCGGTGCGGATCTTGTGGTTGCGCGTGACGCGCTTGGCGACCGCGCGCTCGACGGGAGCGTGCTCGGGAAGGTTTTCCTTCTGTGTCGCTTCGACGAAGCTGCGGCGCGGCCCCTCGTCCTCGAACACCTCTTCGACGAACTCGTCGAAGGGCACCTCATCGGAGTCTTCGGCGTTCTCGGCGACGTACGCCTTCGCCTTCGCCGTGGCGATCGCCGCGTTGGCGCCGTACTCGTTGGCAACCTCCTCGACCAGGCGCATCGTCGTGTCGATGAGCTCCTTGCTCGACGCTTCCATCGTGCACTGAAGCAGGCCCTGCGGGATGAGGTAGCGCTCCTCGCCGGCAATCTCGCGTGCCTTGTCGACGAACTGCACCGACATGGTGCGCACGTCAACCAGGGCAAACGAGGAGATCTTCTGCGAAGGGCTTGGCAGGATGGCATGGTGGCGCTCAATGCTGTTCACCGACGCGCCGTCTTCGGCTCTGCCCACCTCGTGCATGAACGCCGGTTTGCTTTCAAGAAGCAGCAACCCGAAGTAGCGGGCGCTTCTTCCGGCGAATGCCGCATCGAGTTCGGCCTGGGCAGCTGTGGCTTCTTCTTCGGAGAGTTCCGCGATGTCTTCCGTGGTGAGCTTCGGGGCGCGCGGCGAGTCCTCGAAATCAACGACGAGCAGGTCGCACGAGGCCGGCTGCTCCACGCGGCCAAGTTCGCTTCCTAGGAACTCGGCGATCATGAGCGAGAGATCGGTAAAGTTGCTTTGCCCGTTCAAGTAATCGGAAAGCTCGTTTTTGAAACCACTTTCGGCCTCGAACTCGCCGCGCTTGTTGTCGATGTTGCCGAGCGCATGCTTCGCGACGCGCTGCACGTAGGATTTCACGTTCTTGTCCGAAAGGTCCAGCTCTTCCTGTGAAAACACGTTCACGCATGAGACGAAATCGAAAACGTGCAAAATGGCGTGGTTGATCTTGAACATGGAATTGTGCTCCCTCTCGTGACGAATAGCGGGAACACACATTACCCCATGAAGTGCGCGCGGGCAAACGCTTCTCGACAGCGTGCGGTGGAGGGGCAGGCATTTGAGGTGCGCGCGAAATGGCGGACGCAAGTCAGTCTCGGTGCGATGGAGAGGTCGGTCGTTTGGGAGCGCTCGCGAAATGGCGGGCGCAAGTCATCCGCGGCGCGATGAAGGATCCGAGGTTTGGATTTTTAGGGCGTGCGCAAAATTGACGATAAGTTGCGCAGTGTCCACTGCCAATTAAGAAGCTTAGACGCAGCAGGGTTGCGGCCCCACAAAACGACGGGGTCGGCGCGCTTCCAGTCCGATTTATCGGAGCAGAAGCCGCCGTAGGTGCACGGCTCGAGCCACATGTCGGAGCTGTAGCAGATGGTGCCGTTGCCGCCAGTGTTCGGCGTGCCGAACAGGTTGGTGAACTTGTAGTGCAGGTTGGACTGAGTGCGATACGTTCCCTCGAGGAAGCACAAGGTCTCGGCTCCGTACTTGTCGCGGAGATCGGCAAGTCGCTCGGCCATTTCGTCGAAGGCCTGGTCCCAGGTAATCTCTTCCCACTGGCCGCTTCTGCGCTCGCCGACGCGCTTGAGGGGTCTCTTTAAGCGGTTGGGGTTGTACTCGAAATCCTTCCAGCGGTCATGCTCGAGTCGGGAGCACACGTATCCCTCGTTGTGCGGGTTGTCCGGATCTCCCTCGATCTTCACGACTCGGCCGTTTTCCTTCGTGCAGAGAACTCCGCAATTCAGATGGCACAGAAAACACGATGCTCTCTTGACTTCCCTCGCGACCTCAGCCATGTCTTTCTCCTCTCGTCTTCGCGGCGCCGTCTTGGCTACCGATGTTTCGCCGCATCCATCCTGTTCATTCCCTATTTCGGGCATGCTGGGCGCATCGTGTGCGGAGCGATTGCCGTGGGGGCGTTCGCCTACGCGACGCTCATGGAATGGACCGATCTTGTGGTGTCGAACGCCGAGTTCCAGCTCTACCCGGTGAAACGCTACGCGATGGGGCGCCTCGCGCAGTGGACTGGCTTCGCACTCGGCGTCGTCGTCGCGTTCTTCGCGTTCCGCGCGGGCGACGTGGCGATCGAGGGTCTTGGCGAGCTGTCTTGTGTGATCGCGATCATCGTCGTTGCGGCCTTCTCACTCTACGGCGCCGACGATTTCGAAACCGAGGACGCCCTGTTGCCCCTCATGACGGCGAGCGCCGAATGCCCGCCCTCGATCGACCCGCCGAAGAACGCGTCGTCCTTCCGCGACCGCTGCCGCGCCATTGCCGAGCAGTACGATCTCTCGCCGCGCGAGGCCCGCGAGACGCGCAGAGGCGTTGGAGAAGACGCGGCCCTGGTCGATTCCGTGCTACACTGATTCGCCGAGAACACCGCGACTCGGGAGGGTCTTCCATGTCTAAAACCGTGGCCGTCATCGACGGCAATTCGCTCATGCACCGCGCCTACCACGCCGTTCCGCCCACGATGAACGCGCCCGACGGCACGCCGACCAACGCGTGCTTCGGCTTCGTCGCCATGCTGCTGAAGTTTGTGGAGATGGCTCATCCGGATGCCATCGTGTGTGCCTTCGATGCGGGGCGCCCAAAGTGGCGCATGGAGGCTATCGAACAGTACAAGGCGCAGCGTCCTCCGATGGACGACGCGCTTAAAGTGCAGTTTCCCCTGATGGAAGGTCTGCTCGAAGCGATGAGCATCCCGGTTGTGCGCGTGGCTGGCTGGGAAGGCGACGACATCTTGGGCACCGTGTCCGCGCGCGACGAGGCGCTCGGGTACCGCACGCTGCTCGTGTCGGGTGATAAGGACGTCTATCAGCTCGTGAGCGAGCTCACCCACGTCGTCACGACCAAGAAGGGCATCACCGACGTCGCGATCTACGGCCCCGACGAGGTCTTCGAGCGCTATGGCGTCACACCCGCCCAGTTCCCCGATTTCCTCGGGCTTAAGGGTGACGCGTCCGACAACATTCCCGGTGTGCCCGGCGTGGGCGACAAGACGGCCGCGAAGCTGCTTTCCGCCTACGGCAACCTTGAGGGCATCTACGAGCACACCGGCGAGCTCAAAGGCAAGCAGAAGGAGAAGATCGAGACCAACCGCGACCAGGCGTTCGCGAGCCGGAAGGTGGCAACCATCTCGCGCGATGTCGATTTCGAGCTCGACTTGGAGGACGCGGCGTTCCCCTCGTTCGACGTCGCGCGCGTGACGGCCGCCTTCAAGAGCGTCCGCTTCAACGCGCATTTGACTCACGTGCTGAGCCTCGTGGGGGAGAAGGCGCCTGCCGAGCGAGCCGCGCTTTCATGGGAGCCGGTTCTGCACGGCGCCGACGCGCATGCCGTCGTTAAGGGCGCGATCGCGGAAGGGGAGCGCGTGGGCATCGCGTTCATCGAGCCCGAGCAGGCGTCGCTGTTCGACGCGGGCGCATTCGCGGCGTTTTCCACCTCGAAGGGCGCTGCTTCCTTCGAAGGCGACGAGGCGCTTTCGGTGCTTGCCCAGGTCGTGGCGCAGGGGCGCTTCGCCGCGCTCGACGCGAAGGAGATGCTGCACCGGGTGTATCCCGCGGACACGGCGCAGGAGGCTCGCATCACCGACGAGGAGCTGTTTGCGGCGGAGATCTTCGACGTGGGGCTTGCGGGCTACGTGATGAACTCGTCCGTTTCCGACTACACGCTCGAATCGCTCGCCGACGAGTACTTAGGCGGGGCCCTTCCCGAGGTGAAGACCGACGAGGAGCGCGCCTGCGTGCTCGCCGCGGCGGCGCGCGCGCTCGAGGAGCCGCTTTCCCGCGCGCTCGAAGACGACGGGTCGATGCGCACATACGCCGAGATCGACCTGCCGCTTGTCCCTGTGCTCACCGCGATGGAGCGCACGGGCGCCGCGATCGACGTCGCGCACCTCGACGAGATCGGCGAGCGCACGCAGGGCGACATCGATGCCTTGCGCGCGCGGATCATCGAGCTTGCCGGCGAGGAGTTCAACGTCGACTCGCCCAAACAGCTCGGTCATATCCTGTTCGAGGTCTTGGGCCTGCCGCCGAAAAAGAAGACGCAGCGCGGATATTCCACCGACGCGAAGGTGCTCAAGGAGCTCGCCGAGGTTCACGAGCTGCCTGCGCTCGTCCTGCGCTACCGCGAGCTCGCCAAGATCAAGTCGACCTACATCGATGCGCTGCCCCGCATGCGCGCAACCGACGGGCGCGTCCATTCCTCGTTCAACGAGACGGTGACGACGACGGGCCGTTTGTCCTCGTCAGACCCGAATTTGCAGAACATCCCCGTGCGCACCGAGTTCGGCCGCCACATTCGAGAGTGCTTCGTGCCGCTCGACGAGGACTCGCTGTTTCTCTCGGCTGACTACTCGCAGATCGAGCTTCGCCTGCTCGCGCACCTGTCGGGTGACGAGCACCTGGTCGCGGCTTTCAACAGCGGCGCCGATTTCCACGCATCGACGGCGAGCCGCGTGTTCGGCATCCCTGTGGAGGAAGTGACGCCCGAGCTTCGCTCCCGCGCGAAGGCGGTGAACTTTGGCATCGTCTACGGGCAGCAGGCGTTCGGCCTCTCGCAGAGCCTTGGCGTACCGTTCGGGGAGGCAAAGGACATGATCGACCGTTACTTCGAGGCCTATCCCGGCGTGCGCGCGTACCTGGACGCCACGGTCGAGAAGGCGCGCGAGCGCGGGTACGCAGAGACGATGTTCGGCCGCAAGCGCCATATTCCCGAGCTCCATGCGGGCAACGCGAACCTGCGCGGGTTTGGGGAGCGCACGGCGATGAACCATCCCATGCAGGGCTCGGCCGCCGATATTATCAAGCTCGCGATGATCGAGGTGTCGCGCAGGTTGCGGGAAGAGGGCTTCGCCGCGAAGCTGCTCATCCAGGTGCACGACGAGCTGGACTTCAGCGTGCCCCGTGGCGAGGTCGAGGCGCTTTCGGCCATGGTGCGTGAGGTGATGGAAGGCGTCGTCGAGCTCAAGGTTCCCCTCATCGCCGACGTTTCGAACGCTCCCACCTGGGCAGAAGCACACTAGGGAGCCAGGGGAGGGCGTGCGCACGTCGCGCCAAGGCGCCCGCGTCTGCGCGCTCCTTCCCGTTGGGGTTTGCTGGTCGCTTTGCTCGTTTTTTTCCGCTTGTCCGGAGGTTTTCTGCCTTCAGGATGCTTCTGCCCAGCTTCTCTCGCGCCGATTTGCCTTTCTTGCGGATCGACTCGGGCGAACCTGTACAAAAATCGCGATAAGTTGTGAAGGAACTGTGCTTCATTCCACATATAATGCAAAAACGTGGAATAACTCGCCTGCGTTTCGCCTTGCCTGCGATACTATCGGTACAGGCAAGGCGATATATTGGCAACCATCACCATTTCTTCACAACTTATCGTCAATCTTGTACAGAGGTGAGGCCGCGCTCGGAGTGCTTACTGCTCCGTTTGGGGAAGAATCCCCAAATTCGGCAAGCCTTTCTCTATTGCTCCACGCGTATGCTTAGCGAGATATGATTCGTTAAGTCTCGATTTGCTGTATGTGAGAAAAGTACCGCGCGTTTTCTCGATAAGCTCATGTGTGAAGAATTGCTCCCAGCTGAAGAAGTCGGCACTTTCGATATAAGAGGCTGGACTCCGAAGCATCTCCTGCGTTCGTTTGTCGGGAAATAGGCCCGATTTCAGGACAAGCCACTCAAATGATTCGGGCAGGAAGAGCTTAATGCGCTTGAATCGTTGAAGCGATACAAGGAACTCCATTTCGGGTCCGAATGCTGCTCCGTCGGCGATTACAAGGATGTCCCGCTCTTTCCTATTGAGCGCAATATCGTAGATGTTCGACTTCCCGCCTGCGCTTATGCAGGGTATGCCGCTATTTTTGCAAAGTACGGCAAAGAATTCGTAGCCAGAGTTACTGTCTTCGACGATGACAACTTGCGGCTTTGCGCCGTCGAACTCGCTTTTCCCGTAAATGCGGTATGTGGAGGCATAGGTTCGTGAATAGACGGGGTACTTCGTTGTTGAGCGGTTGGTGTTCTTAAGGCCGTAAATCTCGTCGACGCTGTAGGGGAGTTGTGGAAGCGATTCGCGCGCGACCAACACGTAATAGTTGCTGCTACGGCGTGCCGCGTGCGCGAATTCGTGCGATTTCATGAAGCTGCTGTCCTCGTCGATGAACACGATGCTGTTCTCGATGAACGAAAGATCACGCAGCCAGTTGCGCCCTGCGAGTATTTTGCAGGGAACATCGCAATTAATGACCACGCCGCTGTTTGCTCCAAGCTCGTCATAGGCGGCAATGAGCTCGAGAAGAGTTGTCTTCCCGGTTGCGCTCTTGCCTTGAAGAATGGTGAGGTTCCTTGAAACGGTGAGCTTGATCTGCACTTTGTTGTTGCGGACTACAACATCGTGGACTCCTCTCATTTTGCGGACTCCCTCAGGCATTTGGCTGCAACGAGAACAAGCTCGTCCATCGAATGGACAACTTCGTCGGTGTTGGCGACATGGATGGTGAACCGCCTTTCACCGAAGTTCATGAGGTGATAAAGATTGACAGTGACATCTTGGGCCTTGCCGATGGCTAGAATCCACCGTGCGCAATTATCTCCGCAATTGGAGGCGTTGTAGATGTTCTCGGGCATGAAATGCATGAGAAGCAAAGTCTTTGTGCCACTTGAGAGTTTTTCGGGCGGGATGACGCCGAGGACCTTCGTTTCGATGGCATTGGGCCCCAAGACAACGCCGCGATCGACTGCCTTGATGATCTTTTGGGCGAAAGGGTCTTCGAGCCACTCGGCCGAGTAAACGTTGTTGAAAAAGATAGACGTATTGTAGATAACGCCGTCCATGTCTCCATAGTGAATTGTAAGCAAGGCAAAACCTTTCTTCGTTGGAGCAAAGTATATATCAGGAAGGCGAGCGGGATGGTCGCGGGCTATCGGAATCGGTCGATTGCGGATTCGCGGCATAACGGGCCGAGCTTGAGGCGCAGAAGGCGGAGCTTGCCAAGCAGCAGGAAGAGGCGAAGAAGGCGGCCGAGAAGGAAGCCGAGCGTCGGCAAAAGGCCGCGGAAAAGGAAGCGGAGCGCCAGGCAAGGGCGGCTGAACGGGAAGCGGAACGCCAGGCGGGGGCAGCGGAGCGCGAGGCTGAGCGCCAGGCGAAGGCCGCCGAGCGGGAGCGCCAGAAGCAGAAAGACGCCGTGGCCCGCGTCGCCACGAGCATCTTGGGATCCGCCGGCCGTACCGCCGACAACCAGATTGTCCGCGGACTCTTCGGCACGCGCCGCTAGTTGTTGGCGCCGCTTGCGCATCCGTGGCGCGCATGGCCGCTTAGCAAACTCGCTCCTGTGGAAGTTGACAGGGGGACATGGGACGCGTCCAACGAGTGTCTTGAGAGAATCCCAGGGGGCATCGGACGGCTGGATCAGTTGGCGCAAGAAGAAGACTCAACCAACTAAGGTGGGCCGTTGGTTGCGCGGCAGTGAACTGCGCAACCAACGGCCTGTTAATCTTGCATAGCGATTATGGCGCTAGTTCTTTAGGTGTTCGTCTAGGAAGCTAACCATAATATCGATCACCTGCGGCTGATTGAACAGCGGGCCGCCGTGCGATGCGCCAGCTATTACGTAACGGTCGGCTTCGACTCCGGCATCGACCAGTCGTTTGTACAGCTCCATGCTGGCGACGGGGGAGACGAGTGTGTCTTTGTCGCCGTGCAGGATGAGGAAGGCGGGGTCGGTCCCGTCGATATAGGTGAAGGGGCTTGCGGGTGCTGCGGTATCGGGTGTGTCAAACACGGATGCACCCTTGTTGTTGCCGAAAGCCGTTCCGTTCACGAGCATGGCCTCAGTGGTCGCGGGAGAATGGTGGCCCTGCTCAATCTCCTCTTGGAGACCTGCGCCGATAAGCGTTAGGTCGGACACTCCGTACAAGTCGATAACAGCGTTGACCTTCGAATCCTCGGAAGTGTTGTCGCCCTTGTCAAAGTCGGCGATGTCGCCTGTCACGCCGAGCATCGTTGCGAAATACCCACCTGAGGAGTTGCCCACAGCCGCCACGCGGTTTTTGTCGATTTTGTAGGTGTCCGCGTTTGCCTTGAGCCAGCGCACTGCGGCTTTCACGTCGAGCAGAGGCTCGGGGAATTTGACGGTCGGTACGACTCGATGCTGCACCGAGGCAACGGCGTAGCCCGCTTTTGCGAAAGCCATGCGATGAACAATGTTGCCCTGGGGGTTCGAACTCGTGAAGCCGCCTCCGTTTACGAAAACAACGAGCGGAAGTGTTTCTCCTTCGCCCGCCGAGGGCAGAAGAAGGTCGAGCTTGAGGTTGGTGGTGGCATTTGCCGCATTGACCGTCTTATAGACGATGCCCTGAATCTCGTTGATAGTGAGGTCGGTAACTTCTATGTTGAGAACATTGTCGCTTGTCGCCTCGGTGAGGGATGCGGATGCCGTGCCCGACGCAGCCTTGCTCGTGTCATTAAAAGGCTCAGCTGCAGCAGCCGTAGTAGTCTGCGTTGAGCAGCCGACCATGCTAGCTCCAACAGCTGCCATCCCCATGAAAGCGCCGGCTTTGAGCAAATCTCTCCGAGTCATAGAGTTGTCCATTGGTTTCCCCTTTCATTTCGGTTTGTGCGTATCCCCTCGCACAGGTTGAAAGGTATGGAATTGGCGGTGAAAGTGCTACCCATAAAATATGGTAATTTCGATTATCACCAGGTCAAAAGAAGAATTTAGATACTTGATTAACGAGATGATTGCGATCGAACAAGGTCAATCACTTCTTGTTTTGAATGAACGTTAAGCTTGCGGTAGATGCTTTTCGTATGGCTCTGCACTGTTCCCCTCGCCAAGCACAGTTCCTCGGCGATGCGATTGACGGTGTACCCGCGTGCCACGAGGAGTGCGATGTCTGTCTCGCGCGGCGAAAGAAAGAAGCCACTGGCTAGCCAGGTACGCAACGCGTCGTCGCTATTCTGCGCCACAGATTGAGTCGGTGAATCAGACGGTACGACGGGGGCTTCTGTATTGACGACCGAAGAAAGATTGCCCTTCTTTCGGGAGCTCTCATCATCTGCTACTGGCATTTGATCCTTAAACGATGGTAAATGCATCATGGCGAATAGTGCGAGGCACATGCCTGCTGCGGATAGGATGACGATTGATAGCATGCCGAGAATCGCGGCGATGGGTTCCGACGATTCTCTGGGAAACGCGATGGGGAGCAAATAGCGGGACACGATTGTGGTCAAGGAAGTAATTGCGAGAAATGTCCCCGCTCCCCCAAGTTCTCCCCTTCGCTTCTCGGTCCAAAATGAAAGGAGTGAGATAAATAATGAGAACTGGAAACAAGTGTGGGTGGTTGCCGCGAACGGCATCGCGTTGTCAGTCAGAGCGAGGGCGAGCGAGCTCAAAATGAGGAGCGCTCCTAGGATGATTAAAATGATGCCTTGTTTAATCGGGAACGGCTTATGCAGCTTCATAATCCCCGCCATCGCGATGGCAATGAGAAATGAGAAAAGGTATGTTTTCGGAGTTTCCGACGTGGGCATATACCCAGCAGTTGGTGCGAACAGGCAAAGAGGCGGCGTGCTCGCGATGAGGCAGAAGCACGTTGCCGTAAGAACGATTATATTGGCGTGAGGGAAAGATTGCTGGTGGGGGATGGCGGCGCGCTCTTTTTCTGGCTGTTCCGCAACGCAGTTTGCAAGCGCGAGAAGCGCAGAGGAGGCAAGTGGAAGCATTGCGAGTGATGCTTTGACTGCGCTGTCGGGAAGGTACTCAATGCTTGCCGAAGCAAAGGAGGCGGCGAAAGAGACTGATGCAATGAAGCTCCAATTTTCGTGGCTGGAAAGAAGATGAGAAAACCACCCGAGGGTGATTGCGGAAAAGCCTATGGCAAATGAGACGATTCCTGCGAGCTGCATGGCAGGGGCGAATGTCGACGTAAGCTGGGACGAGGAGAAAAGCAGTGCGGCTGCTATCGCGCAAGCGAATCCGGCAAGAAGCGAGAAGCTTGGGCGTGCTGATCGTATTGCATAGTGTGGGAATTGGCTGGCTTTTCGCAGCGCGAGAGCCGCGAGTCCTACTATAAGAATATTTGCTATGGCATATGCCTCACGCCCATCAAGCCCAGTGGGGCAGGGGGTAAAGAATAGGTTTTGGAAATAGGGACCACGCAGCATCGGCCAATACAGCATAAGGCCTATTGTCGCAGTAATAGTTTTGCGCACTTTTCCTCCGCCTCCAACCCTGATTGCTAATTGTAGCGCATAGGCGGGAGGTCTCAGTCTCGCCTCGCCTAGGCGGACCCAGATTATCTCTAGCGGGTTTTAATATTAGCCTTTGTTGGGCTCTTTTGCCATGCTTTGCAAAAGAGCCCTCGGCTGACTTGGCTGATGTCAGCTTCTGTCTGGGTCGAAATCGGATTGGAGCATCTGATTTGCTACAGATACTACGGACTCATCCACTAGGGGCTAATCGACAAAGTCCTCAACGCCGCCAGCTCCATATCTCAGAGAAAGGTCATCGAAGATTTTCAGCATAATACTGATGAGTAGGCTTGCAAATTATCATAATCGCTTGCGTATTCTTCAGCATTTGGGTCATTGACCTTAAAAGTCCCGTGATCATATTTGCTGCGAAGTGCGAGGGAGTTGCAGAATTCGGCGTTGTTGAACATGTAGTTCAGATACGCAGATTCGTCGCTTGTGAACAGGGAATCGGAATAAACGAGCCATCCTAGATCGACTAGGTCATTTGCTAAAGCCTTGTCCTGATTACGGTACCTGCATATCTCAATTGCTCCTTTTTCCCATACGAGTTTCAATATTGCGGCTTTTTTGGTAGGTCGAAGGACACCTCCCTCGTTGATTTCCAATGTGCCGTCTTCAAGCAACTTATCTATTGCCGGCTGATAGATATTTGGAAAATCTTCTCTTTTCGCAGTCTCTTCTACGGTCATTGCGCAGAATTGCTGCTTGGCGTTCTTATGATTCTCGGAGAACGCCAAGCATGACTGATCGGAAAACAACAGAGATGCGTGCTCTTCAAACTGTGGACCTGCCTCGACATATTTGTGTCTTACCAGTGACTTAACGTCGGCGAAGCTCTTAATGGAAATGCAAGTGAAGTAATCTTCGTCAATCTCCCCCTTGCTGGATAACAAAAGAAATGCTTTAGTTATTCGCTCAATCTCAGGGCCAATTGCCTTGCACTTATCTAGGTATGATGTTTCTCTTGTCGGTAGGCTAATGGTAAAGCCGTCGATGCCGAACTCCGACTTGGCATAATCGCTGAACGCCCATTCAATTGCTGATTCAAGACGGTTTTGTCCGGTGTTTTCCAAGAACAAGCGGTATAAATTAATTACTCCAACTGCTATTTGATTTCTTTGCTGGAACTGAATTGATGCCGGATATTCTCCAATGGCATGGAGGCCTATGGCGGATAGCAGGGTACTTTGCTCGTGTTTGTGGGCGGGAATTCTTGGAAGTCCGGTTGAGTCAACAAAATCAAAGTATAACGAAAACATAATATTTTTGACGAATTCGATTGAAACAGTATGGCTTGGCGTGGGCTGGGATTTGCGCGACGGCGCGACTCGACTGCGCGCAATAGTTCGATACGCATCCTGCTTGCTCGTGCGGGGCTGTTCGCTCCGGCGCACCCGCTCGCCCAAGCTCCTTTGCGAACTTCCGTGGCAGAAAAGCAGGGGGAGACCTGCCAGAAATCGGGTGGTTTTCATCAGCGGGAGGCTCCTGGAAGGCCCACGGAGGGCTCTTCAGGGGTGAACTGCGCCCCAAAACTTGGACGGATTAAATAAAGACTACGCCACTCGGGACT
>OGDF01001843.1_pt1 | contig 30435 bp, 29 predicted proteins | sample 1570141 | NCBI WGS metagenome assembly OGDF01 (sample SAMEA4370581, study PRJEB24528) | human gut metagenome | reverse complement strand
GCCGTTCTAACACATATAATACATCAGCGACCTCTTTCGGATTCCGGTGCCACTTGCAGACGCCGGTGATGCCGCCGTTGTCATAGCTGTTCTGCCCGCCCGGCACGGTATGCAGATCGATCAGCACCTTTAACCCATACTTTTCCGCATAGTCCATCGCCTGATCGACATATTCGATGCAGCCGGAATATGGTTTTCTGTCCCCGAACACGAAATACGGAACCGGCAGGCGCACCGCGTTAATGCCGTGCGCAGCAATTTTAGCAAAATCCGTTTCTTCGATATAGGTATCCCTGTGTTTTTTCATCAGCGGACGCAGCTTTTTTGCCGGAACCTTGCGGTTTAACCAGACCTCGTCCTCTGCGCAGTTTTCCTCGAACAAAAATGGCTGCATCCATTTTTCCAGAACAAGCCAGTTGCCAAGATTTACGCCAACGATTTTTTCCCGTTCCTCTGACATAGCTCTGCCTCCTGCGTCAGTTCTGACAGAAAATCTGCTCCTCCGTAACCGGCTTGTAGCAGCTCAGTGTCTTGCTGTCCAGATCGGTTCTATGCATGTCTACTGCGCTGATCTGGTGGTTGTCATAGGTTGTATAATAGTAAATCCCTTTGGAAGCGTTGCAGCAGGACGTGTAAATCGTGATCTCATACTTTCCCTCCGCCACCTCGCAGCAGCCTCTCTGCTGATCAACCGAACCCAGAATGTGGAAAAACTGGCTGACGCTTTCTTTTTCAGAATCCCCGGAAACGGAATTGCATTTCACAAACGCCACGCGCGCAAATCTCGACTCCGAAGAGAGATCTCCCGGAAGCCCCATCGCACCCATACCCCTGCTGTAGCTTGTAAACGGAATCTGACCGGAAAATCTGTGCTCCGGCTGCTTCGAAGATAATCCTGCATAGTTATTTAACTGGAACATCTGCATCGGAAAGGGCGGGTTATTCGTCAAAACTCCTGCCGGATTGTCATAGACCTGCAGCCCGTCCTTCGTGCATTCCAGCGTTATCGCCCCACTTGCATCCGCAATGATCCAGTGCAGCTGTGCAGCAGGAAAATCTCCAAAGGGCGTTCCGACCAGATTCATCTTTGCAAGCAGTTTTCTGACCTCCTGCAGATTGGCACACTGTCCAAGCACCCATGGAATCAGCTCGTACTGCGCCACATTTTCTCGTCCTTCTTCCACTTTCTGATACACTGCGTTGCCGACAAAATTCAATCCTGCCATGCCGACACCCTTTTCATTGACCGCATCATAGTACAGCGGATATCCATCCGCCACATGCGCCATACCGATCATCCCATAATGCGCATCGCATTTTCCCATATGGCAAAAATCCAACGGAAATTTACGCGGTGTTACCACAATCTCGTCTCCATAAGAAAACTCATAATCCAGCGTCCTGCCGAAATAAAAGTCTTTTGTCTGATACGTTGCTGCTGTACACATAATTTTCTCATCCTTTCTTTGTCACAAATCCGTCCCCATCGATCGTTACGTCCGGAGAAATCTTTCTCATATAGGAAAGCACGCGCTCCTTTTCCGTCCCGTGCAGCATCGTTACGCTGCAGTCCTGCTGTCTGCCCGGAATAAACTGCAGGCTCTTAAAGCCATTTGCATCCAGCGTCAGCTTTACCAGACAGGTATCCTGTGCTTTGGAGTTAAACAGAAAGTTTCCAAGGCTGTACATCACCGGTGTATCCTCACAGTAACCGAACTGCTGCAGCACATGCGGATGATCTCCGATGATCAGATCCGCACCTGCATTCGAAATTTTGACCGCCTGATCCTTCTGTGACCAATCCAGCTGATCCGTAGCTTCCGTTCCCCAATGAATATAAACGATCACATAGTCGCTGACTTGTTTGGCGTTTGCAACTACCTCTAACAGTTTGTCCACATTCCAACAGCGAAATACACCCGGACTGTTCTGCGTCGCTTCCTTTGTATCCGGATTCTCTGTCCGCTCGATCTGCGTTGCGGCAACAAATGCGATCTTCTGGTCATTTACAATAAAATAAACCGGCTTGATCGCTTCTTCCAGATTACGCCCCGCGCCGACATAGGGCATTCCGATTCCATTTAAGGTATCCAGCGTATCCAGAAACGCTATCTTGCCGTAGTCATACGCGTGATTGTTCGCCAGAGAAACGATGTCAGCCCCCATGTCAAGCAGATAGGATGCATATTCCGGCTTGGCACGGAACGTGAATTTCTTGTTTTCTGTCGGAGTTCCGCGGTCGCTGTAGGGAAATTCGTTATTTACCATAAAAATGTCCGCGCTGCGCATCACATCCAGCATTTCCTGCGAAATGCTGCCCTCAATGCCCCTGCCGCGCTGGTTCATTTTTACTTTGACCGCATAACGGTCATCAAACAGAATGTCCCCCGCGAACACAATCGTCGTTTCATTCGGGCTTGCCGCCGTTTTTGCATAAATATTCTGCTGCCGACACAACGTCTCATCTGCAAGCAACGCGTCGTATTTTCCTACGGGCTTTGCCGACTGTGCACTCGCCAAAACGTTTTCCGCTGCTTGGACATCTTCCACAAGGTTCGCCAGCTGGCTTTCCAGCTTCACCGCTACAAGCTGTGGGCTTCCAACAGCCCAGATCATGCTGCAGCCCAAAACTACGCTTCCGAGCGCAATCGTCAAAATCAGCGTAATCAGAAAAATATGGCTTCCATGTCTTTTTCTTCGTCTTTTTTCGATCATAGCTCCTCACTTTTCCTGTAAACATTTTACTGCAGCAACTGCCAGATCATGATTCCAATCCAGAATGCGCCATACAGTAAGATTCCGGGATTTCCAATCATGACCGCCGCTTTCTTTTTACCTAAGGAAGCAACTTTCTCTTCCGGTGCGCAGCATACAAACTTTTTACGGTTCAGCCACGTCAGAATCAGTCCGGCTCCTGCCATCATCAGAATCAGTGACGCATAAGAGCCGAAAATGAACATTCCGACAATTCCGTTCCCCAGATCCGCCAGAACCGCCAGATTCTTTGTATTTAAAATTCCGTCAATGTTTCCATCGTATCCATATAGCCCGTCACCCGAAGCATCCATGTGCCGAGAGAAGAGCCTATAAAATTGATCGCCATATGGAGTCCGATGGTATATCGCAGTTTTCCGGTTTTTACATAAATAAATCCCAAAAACAGACCGAGCAGGAATGCATAGGAAAACTGATTCAAATTTCCATGGAACAGTCCAAAAAACAGTCCGGAGGCAAGCACCGCCGTAAGCTCTCCATATTTTACAATCCGCTCCGTCAAAAGCTTCCGAAACAGCAGTTCTTCTGCCGTCGGCGCGATCAAAACTGCAATAACAAACGTCACCCACGGATTCAGCTGCATCACCGTCGATACCAGTGGATTATCAACGCCGGTTCCTTTTACCATTCCGATCCCAAAGGTCAGCGCCGTCCCGATCAGGTTTCCTGCGTACATCAGACCGTAGCACATGAGAAATGCTATGATCCACTGTCCTGCGGTCATTTTCCTTTCTTCGATCTTCTGGGCCGGAATTCTGCTGACCAGCCAGCCCATAAACGGCATGGAAATCCCATACATCGTCAGCATCAGTAAGATAAACGAACCGTTTGCATCCGCCATTACACCCGGCACGAATTTTTACCGACCATCGCCGCCAGAAACTGTACAGCGTATATTACAATTGATCCTGCCAGATAAGCAAAACCAATTTTCGAAAAGTGTCTTCTGATTTCTTTTTCCATAATTCTCCCTCCGGGCATCTCCCGGACTTTTTCCTACAGTTATTCCTTTGTATCTACCATTGTGACCTGTTTTAGGCGGTTTGTCAACCGCAGTGGGCGGAAGCCAAAACCAGGCGGCATGCTCCTGATTCGGACAGCATACCGCCTGGTTTTCTTCTATATTTTAAAAATATTTCTGAATTTTTTCCTCCCGCGGGAACGAGATTTCTACAGCTTTCGTACGTTGTACTTTTAGAATTTCACACACATTTTCTCACAAACTTTTTCCAGGGCTTGATCCCCATCAGGCACAGAAGCGTACCGCACAGTGCGGCGATTGTCCAGAACAGGATAACTAAGTTCCAGCCACTCTTATCCGCAATCCACGCAATACCATAGCTGGAAATTGCGCTGCCCACATAGGTGCAGGAGTTTACCAGTCCGGAGATAAAACCGACACGGTTGAAATTTTTGAAGAACGGCGGAATCATACTGACCAGAATCATATTGGCGCCGTGCATGCATCCTGTAATCAGCGCAGACAGAAAAACGGACAACACTGCATTGCCGTTTGGCATCAGCCATAATAGAAACGCTGCCACAAATCCGGGAGCAAAGATTGCCATCCCACAGCGCAATTCGTTGTGGATCAGCTTCCGGTTGATCAGGGATGCGATCTGTGAACACACAATACCAAACAGAGGCAAAGCAATACCGGTCAGGATCGAAACAGAGCTTGCCAAATGAAAGGTTTCGGAAATATAGCTTGGCATCCAGGTCGTAATACCGTCACGCAAAATGCCCTGCATCATAATTGCAAGCATGATAATCGCAAGCATCGGCACGGTTTTTTCCGGTAAGGGAATTGTTTTTTGCAAAGCAGAGGTATTTTCTTCCAGGCTTGTGCCCTTTTCCGTGCCCGCATTGTCAAGAGAGGCACCTGCAGCTGCCTCCGTAAAGCTCCCTGCAGAACTCTTCTGCATTCTTTTTTCCGCAGAACCGATGGCTTTTATCCACGCAAATGCAAAGAGGACCGCACAACCTGCACAGAGGAAAAACAGGCTTCTCCAGCCTTTCCACACAATGCAGACAGGTGCAAACAGATAAAGGAAGATCGTGCCGGCAGAAGATCCCCAGCCGACCCAGACGCAGCTTTTCTTATAGGTATCCTGGTCAAGATAATCTGACAAAAGCCGGACCATCGGAGGCCACATCAGTGCCTGGGCAAAACCGTTGATACACCAGAAAACAAGCATCGCGGCCGGTCTTGAAAACAGTGGAACACAGACATTCATACCTGCAGAGACCATCAGCCCGATAAACATCAGATAGCGCGGCTTGATCCGGTCTCCGAGCCATCCGCTGATCAATTGTCCGATACCATAGGTCACGAAGCTTCCGGTTACCGCCATGGATGCTGACATTTTCGTGATTCCTTCTGAATTGACAATTTCCAGAAGCACTGTGCCGTAGTTGATCCGTGTAATATAGCTGACAAAATATGCAGCAACACAAAATCCGATTAATATTCTTTCCGCCTGATGATCCTGTTGTTTCACTGCTTCTGTTCTCCTCTGATCATTTCTATTCCGTTTTCCTGATAGAGCTCCAGGATTTCTTTCCGCAGGCCGCTGTCCGTGACAAATGTTACGGCTTCGTTGACATCCGCAAGCTTTAGCAGCGCGCTCTTTTCAAACTTGTCACTGTCCGCCAGAAAAACACTCCGATCCGCATGCTTCATCATCGCCCGCTGTAAATGATACAGCTCCTGATCATAGTCCATTATGCCGTTCTGCAGAGAAATAGCGGATGGAAACAGAAATGCTGTCTTTGCATGAAACTGTTCCAGCATTTGCAATGCCCACTGCCCGCAGAATGCATTTTCATCCCGAAGGTATGCCCCTGCACACAGATAGAGGGTAAATCCTTCTTTTTTCTTCAGTATCTCAAACACATGCAAGGAATAGGTAATCACTGTCAGCCGTTCAAACTCTTCTGCAAGCATTTTTGCAAACGCTATCGCAGTGCTTCCGGAATCCACCATCAGCACATCTCCTTCCCGGATCAGGCCTGCAGCATACCCGGAAAGCTCTTCCTTCTTCTGCGGATTTTCTTCTGTCCTTTCTTCCAGCCGGTGATATTGCTTTGCCACAGCTATGCCCACTGCACCGCCGTGTACCCGATGCAGACAATCCTGCCGTTCCAATTCCAGAAGATCTCTGCGGATCGTCTCAACTGACACACCAAACTGCTTTGTGAGTTCGTGAATCCGAACTGCTCCGTCCCTCCTGATCTGGCTTACGATCTGTTCCTGTCGTTCGATTGCAAGCATCCCTTTTCCTCCTGAAAGCTCAACATGTTTCATTTCTTTTACAAGATCTTTACACATAATAACATATAAATCCACATAATACAACATTGTTCCTTGTTTTTCCACATCCTCTTTTTTTCTGAAGGCGCAGACATGGACCGAAAAAATCCCAGAAGTCCTTTGCCGTAAAACAGCAATTTCATATGAAAAAAACAGCAAAAGCAGGCTAGCTGTTTTTACTGTTTTCAGGTATGATGAAGAAAAAAAGAACACGATTCTTTTTTCATAAAAAGTAGAAAAGGAGTAATCACATGATCAGAGTAACTGTATGGAATGAGTTCCGCCATGAAAAAGCCTCCAAAGAGGTTGCAGCCATTTATCCGAACGGCCTGCATGCAACAATTGCCGAGTTTCTTGGCAAAAACGACGACATCGAATGTCGTCTGGCATGTCTGGATGATCCCGAGCACGGTCTGACCGACGACGTTCTGGACAACACTGACGTCCTGATCTGGTGGGGCCATATGGCTCACGATCAGGTATCCGACGCGGTTGTAGATAAGGTACAGGATCACGTCCTGCGCGGCATGGGTCTGATTGTCCTGCATTCCGGACATAATTCCAAGATCTTCAAGAGACTGATGGGAACCAGCTGCAGCCTGAAATGGCGTGACGGTGCCAGAGAACGTCTCTGGTGCGCAAATCCCGGTCATCCCATTGCACAGGGTCTTCCGGAGCACTTTGAACTGGACGTTGAAGAGATGTACGGCGAATTCTTTGATATTCCCGAACCTCTTGAAACTGTATTCATCGGCTGGTTCAACGGCGGCGAAGTATTTAGAAGCGGCGTAACCTTCCGGCGGGGTCTTGGTAATGTATTTTACTTCCAGCCCGGACACGAAGCCAACCCGACCTTCCATAACGAAAATATTCAGAAGGTCATCACCAACGCAGTTCGCTGGGCAGCACCTACTACCAAAAGGCCCGAAATCTTCTGCCCTTGCGTAGAGCCGCTGGAGAATGTGTGAGTGATCTGATGGCCGATAAAATTCATAGGACGCATTTTCCTATGAAACAATAGAATGCACGCTCTGCGAGCATTCTATTGTCATGAATTAAAAAGTCCCATGTCTGAACCCGAAAAGGAACAGACATGGGACTTTTCTATTTTCATGCAGGTACCTGCAAAAGCGCTGACTGCAGCAACAACTACACCACCCGGCACACTGCACACATAAAAAAAGACAGGTCTGCGAGCCGAAGCTCTGCAGAACCTGTCTTTTATACGTAAGCTCACGTCACACGCAATACTCACATTTATTCCCTTTGGATTAGCAGTATTTAGCGGTAGAAACCTTCACACCAGGGCCCATGGTGGTAGCCAGGGTGATGCTCTTTAAATACTGACCCTTCAGTGCGCTCGGTTTTGCTTTCATGATAGCATCCATCAGCGCTTTGTAGTTCTCAGCCAGAGCTTCTTCAGAGAAGGAAGCCTTACCAACCGGAACGTGGATGATGTTGGACTTGTCCAGTCTGTATTCGATCTTACCTGCTTTGATATCATTGATCGCTTTGGTTACATCCATGGTAACTGTGCCGGCCTTCGGGTTAGGCATCAGACCTTTCGGTCCAAGGACTTTACCCAGACGACCTACAACGCCCATCATATCAGGAGTTGCAACTACAACATCGAAATCCAGCCAGCCTTCGTTCTGGATCTTGGGGATCAGCTCATCGCCGCCAACAAAGTCAGCGCCTGCTGCCTGAGCCTCATCGAGCTTAGCGCCCTTAGCGAATACCAGAACCTTAACGGTTTTACCAGTTCCGTGCGGCAGTACAACTGCACCACGGATCTGCTGCTCAGCGTGACGGCCGTCGCAGCCTGTTCTGATATGCACTTCTACAGTCTCATCGAATTTAGCTGTTGCGGTTTTCTTTACAAGGCCAATCGCTTCTGCAGGATCGTACTGTGTTGCGCGATCCACCAGTTTAGCGGCTTCGCCGTATTTCTTTCCATGTTTCATGTTCATTACCTCCATTGGTTGTTAACGTAATGCTTTCTACTCTGCATTACTCCCAGTTCTATTTACTCAGTCCTCTACAACAATACCCATGCTTCTTGCTGTGCCGGCGATCATGCTCATAGCAGATTCGATGCTTGCAGCATTCAGATCAGGCATCTTCAGCTCTGCGATTTCACGAACCTTGTCCTTGGAAATCGTAGCAACCTTTGTCTTGTTCGGAACTGCAGAAGCAGACTTCAGATTGCATGCCTTCTTCAGCAATACAGCAGCGGGCGGAGTCTTGGTAATGAAGCTGAAGCTTCTGTCCGCATAAACGGTAATTACAACAGGGATGATAACATCGCCCTTGTCAGCTGTTCTTGCATTGAACTGCTTTGTAAACTCTACAATGTTTACACCATGCTGACCCAGTGCAGGACCTACCGGGGGAGCCGGTGTTGCCTTGCCAGCAGGGATCTGTAACTTAATGTAACCGGTAACTTTCTTTGCCATGTCAGGCACCTCCTAAATATATTGTGGTATGGCGCAGCGTTTTCTCCTGCTCCAGCGGCAGGACACTGCTTCCACTGCTCAACGGATCGCTCCACTGAACGTCTCTGTGACCGCGTCCTAAAACGCTTAATCTAATTTCCGAACCTCCGAGAAGCTGATCTCTACAGGGGTATCCCTGCCGAACAGTTCTACGTTAATGGTTACGGTCTGCTTGTTATAGTCGATCTTGTAAACAGCGCCGACAGTATCTTTCCATGCGCCGGCAACGACTACGATAGTATCTCCTTCTGTAAAATCGATGGAGACATTGTCCGATTTGATGCCCAGCGGCTTCATCTCGGCTTCAGACAGCGGAACAGGCTTGCTCCCCGGTCCAACGAATCCGGTCACACCTCTGGTGTTGCGGACAACATACCATGTGTCATCATTCATAATCATATTTACAAGAACGTATCCCGGAAACAGCTTCTTTTGAACGGTCTTTTTCGCACCGTTTTTCATCTCCACAACTTCCTGCATGGGGACGCGAACTTCCAGGATCTCATCTTCTAAATGCCGGTTCTCGATGGTTTTTTCCAGGTCAGCTTTGACCTTGTTCTCATATCCGGAATAGGTATGAGCTACATACCATTTTGCTTCTGCCATAAGAATCTCCTCACTTACATTGTCAAGAAATTGACACCGTACTGCGCTGCTACATCGATGAGCGAAATAATAATGCCCATAACAATGGAAACAAATACGACAGCAACGGACTGTTTTAACAGGGTATCCTTATCCGGCCAGATGATCTTCTTGAACTCGGCTTTGACACCGTCAAAGAATTTTACTTTGGGTGCCTTAGGCGTCTTGGACACTTTTTGTTCGTTTGACATACTCTGCAAACTCCTTTCAAAAGCAACGCGCCGCCGACAGCGGTCCCTCAGGACACATCACGGCAATTATTTTGTCTCTTTGTGCATTGTGTGCTTTTTGCAGAATCTGCAGTATTTCTTGGTTTCCATTCTGTCAGGATGCGCCTTCTTATCCTTGGTTGTGTTATAGTTGCGCTGTTTGCATTCTGTACATGCCAGTGTGATTCTTGTACGCATTTTTCCACCTCCGTGCGTGCTCTTATTCTTCGCGCGCCTTCTTACGTCCTGCTGCAAAAAACTTCCGCCAGATCGCTCTGTCTGCGACTTTTTACATCCGTCCGTCGTTCTGCGCGTCTCTCGTGCACTCCCTCAAAATCCCGTCAAACGGCGGTATGAGGTCGTCTGCCTGGGTCACTCCTTCTTGCCCGCGCCTTCTGAAAACTTTCAAAATTTGCGCACAAAAAAAAGACCTCAGATCTATCTTGCCTTTCGACTATACCATAAACTGAGGCCTTTCGTCAATACATTTTTACGCAGGATACGAAGGAAGCGCCTCTCTATGAGCAAAAGAAGCGATGGCGCAGCCAGCGCGGCGAGCATCGAAGATGCGTTTTTGCGAATGGCGCGGTAAACTGTTTCGTAACCTCCCGGAACGCGCCTGCAAGCGAATTTCATGCTTGCATGAAAATTCGCCCATCGCAGGACACGAAGGAAGCGCCTCTCTATGAGCAAAAGAAGCGATGGCGCAACCAGCGCGGCAAGCATCGAAGATGCGTTTTGCGAATGACGCGGTAAACACAGGAAGGACTTATCGTGCCAGCTCCTCTTTTACCATGTCCAGTGCACTCCGGATAACTTTATCCATATCATAATATTTATACTGTCCCAGGCGTCCGCCGAACAGGACATTTGCTTCCTTCTTCGCAAGCTCTGCATACTGCGCATAGAGTGCGCCGTTTTTCTCATCGTTGATCGGATAGTACGGTTCGTCACCCTTTTTCCAGGTTGCGGGATACTCTCTCGTGATGACGGTTCCTTCTCCGGTCTGGAACTCGAAATGCTTGTGCTCGATGATGCGGGTGTAAGGAACCTCGCGTTCCGTGTAGTTGACAACTGCGTTGCCCTGATAGTTATCCTCTTCCGGAAGCTCTTCGGTTTCAAACCGCAGGGAACGGTATTCGAGCGTCCCGAGGCGATAATGATAATACTCGTCGATCATACCGGTATAGAGCAGTCTGTCCCAGCTGTCCTGTTCGTCTGCAGTCCTGGCCGCATTGGCTGTCTGGTATTCCTGAAGGGAAACACCGGTCAGAACCGGAATGTCTTCCAACAGTTTCTCAACAATCTGCGTATAACCCCCCTCTGGGATTCCCTGAAAACGGTCATTAAAATAGTTGTTATCATAGGTAAACCGAAGTGGCAGGCGGCGGATAATAAACGCCGGAAGGTCTTTGCAGTCACGTCCCCACTGCTTCTCCGTATAGCCCTTGACGAGCTTTTCATAAACGTCGCGTCCCGCAAGCTGCAATGCCTGCTCTTCCAGGTTCTGCGGCGTAATCCCGGCAAACTCTCCGGTCTGCTTTGCGATGATTTCCTTCGCCTCTTTCGGCGTCTTAATATTCCACATCCGGCTGAATGTGTTCATATTAAAAGGAAGGTTATAGAGTTCATCCCGATAAACTGCAACCGGAGAATTGACATAGTGGTTGAACCGGGCATACTGATTTACATAATTCCAAACTTCTTCATCGGAAGTATGAAAAATATGGGCACCATACCGATGTACGTTGATGCCCATAACCTTTTCCGTATAAATATTCCCGGCAATATGATCTCTCTTCTCCACTACCAGAACCTTACGTCCCTGTTTGTGCATCTCATGTGCAAATACAGCGCCGAAGAGCCCAGCTCCTGCAATCAGATAATCATAGTGCATACTTTGTCTCCTGCTTTGTCAGCGATTATTTCGCTTTGTATTTTTTAATCTGCCCAAAGTCTTCCATCAGATCCATGACCTTGTCACGTCCTTCCTGGTTCAGCTTTACATATGCCTGCATGACACGGTTCTCCAGCAGCTGCTCGCTGATGGTGGTGTCTCTTTCCAAAGAGCTGAAGTCCACTGGATTTAAGTTCAGCTTATTGCACATTTTGATTACGGTACCATATGCCATGCCATCGATGCCTCTCTCCAGCGCCGTTACCAATGTGCTGTAAGGAATCTGCATATCCATCGCAAACTGTCTTACACTTCTGTACTGACTTAAAATTTCCTTTTTCAGAATTTGTGCCTTCGTCATTTCTTTCCCTCCATTGTTGTTTCGTAAATCATCTTGTCATGAATTGACTTATGGGCTCACCGTTCTATTGTACACAACGGCATCGCGTGTTGCAACACTCTCTTCTCAAAATTGTAAATTCATTCTTAGAGAAAGAGAGCCCCCTTCTCTTATTCTTCCCTACAACTAATCGATATTTTACTGTAATTTCTTCGCTTTGTCAATTTTCTTTTGTAAATATATCATACAAAACCCAGACCATTTTTCTGTGCAAACTTACTATCCAGGGCAGGTTTAAAGTTTCTTTTATTCGTCTTCTACCAGCCGCATTCCGGCAGTTTCCGTCACTGGAAGCGAAAAGACGATCGACTTTGCCTTGCTTTCCAGCCCCGCCTTTTCCATGATCGCTTTCATAATTGCATTTTTGTCACAATTCTTGACGACAATCAGGATCATCTCTTTTTCGGTTGCAAGGGAAAAGCCGAGGAACTGCTCCGCTTTCTGCATGCCGGTTCCCTTTGCATGAATGACCGTTCCGCCCGCCGCGTTCGCGCTGCGCGCCGCTTCCATGATATATTCCGTGTAGCCCTGATTCGCCACCACTACCAGAAGTTCATACTTTGTGTCCTTCAATGTGCTTTCCTCTCCTTTTTCAAATCCACGCCCTTCCGTCAGAAACTGCAGCTGCTTCTTGCCGCCGATGCTGCTGACGGGAATCACAAAGGCGATTCCGGTTCCGGGGATATCAATTTTCAGCCGCTTTTCCAGCCCGCTGCGGATTTCCTTCCATTCCCTGCCTGTCACGAACGCAAACTGGATTGCTTTTTCCGCCGCTTCCAGACCGAAGGAATCCAGCACCTCGCTCGTCGCCGTTCCCCTGCCCAGCGTCACTATCGTCACAGTCACGCCGTATTCTTTATAAAACGCCAGAAGCCGGCGGTGAAAATTCCGGTCACTGATCGTAACCATTAAATATAATTCGCTCATTTATCCTCACATTCCGCAGCGTTGCGCTGCGTATATTCTCTGCAGCACGGCGCTCCTATATCCTCTGCTTCCTTTCTGCCTCTCCGTGCTGCCATCGCTGTAATACGCGCTCCCCGCGCGTATGTTCTCTGCAGCACGGCGCTCCTATATCCTCTGCTTCCTTCCTGCCTCTCCGTGCTGCCATCGCTGTAATACGCGCTCCCCGCGCGTATTACAGCTCAATGATTGCATCGTCATCCAGCAGGTCGAGGGCATAGGCAGGCGTAGGAACCGCTGCTGTCTTTTTCTTTTCTGCCAGTTTGGAATACAGCCCCATCACCTGAATCGTGATAAGCGGCGTCATCGCAACCATCGCTACTACGCCAAACGCATCCGTTACGATGTTACCGCCGAGCGCCACGCACGCCCCCTGTGCCAGTGGTAACAGAAATGCCGCCGTCATGGGTCCGGAAGCAACACCGCCGGAGTCAAATGCGATCGCCGTATAGATTTTCGGTACAAAAAAAGAGATCACAAGGGCGATCGTATAGCCCGGAATTAGAATCCAGAGAATTGAAATGCCGGTCAGCACGCGGATCATCGCAATTCCGAGGGAGATCGCCACACCTGCGGAAAGCGCCGTACCCATTGCACGCGCCGGGATCGCGCCGTCCGTGATTTCTTCAACCTGTTTGTTCAGGACATAAACGGCAGGCTCCGCTTTTACGATGAAGTAACCCATCACCATCGCAATCGGCACAATTACCCACGGATGGGAAAGCTCCGCCAGCACCTGTCCCAAATAGTTGCCCGCCGGCATAAAGCCGACGTTTACGCCGGTCAAAAACAGTACCAGACCGATATAGGTATAAACCAGACCGATCAGGATTCTCGTCAGGTTTCTGCCCGAAAGCTTCAGGATCAATGCCTGGAACACTGCAAAAAACAGCACGATCGGAAGCAGGGACAGTGCGATTTCTTTCATATATGTGGGAAGCTCTACCGCAAACAGGTTCCACAACTGCTTTGAATCTGCGATTTCCGGGATTACAGGAGGCGTATACGCCGCGCTGTCCGGATTGTAAATCATCCCCAACATCATGACTGCCAGAATCGGACCGATCGAACACAGCGCAACCAGACCGAAGCTGTCATCCGCTGCATGGCGGTCGCTTCGCGTTGCAGAAATACCAACGCCCAGCGCCATAATAAACGGCACCGTCATCGGTCCCGTGGTCACACCGCCGGAATCGAACGCTACGCTCAAAAATTCTTTGGGAACAAAAAACGCGAGAATAAAAATCACCGCATAGAAGCAGACAAGAAAAGGGGGCAGCGCGATGCTGAACAGCATACGGAGAAGCGCCACCACAAGAAACACACCGACTCCGCAGGCAACTGCAAGAATCAATGTCAGATTCGGAACAGCCGGAACCTGCTGTGCAAGCACCTGCAGATCCGGTTCAGATATTGTAATAATAAAGCCCAGCAAAAAAGACAGCGCCACAACGACCCACAGCTTTTTGGACTGTGTCATCGCCGTGCCGACCCGTTCTCCCATCGGGGACATTGCAAGCTCCGCGCCAAGCGTGAAAAACACGATTCCGGCGATCAGCAATATCCCTCCGATCAGAAAACACAGCAAAATACTCGGAGAAATCGGCGCAATCGTAAAGGATAGCAGCAGCACCAGCCCGATGATGGGCAGCACTGCCTGCAGCGCCTCCTTCAGCTTTTCTTTCAGTTTTTTTCGGATTCCCAAACATCCACCTGACCTTTCCTTTATTTCCGGCAATGGAATGCTCACAGAGCGCGCATTCTATTTTATTTCGTTCTGCTCATCTCCATCAGTTTGTTGCGCATAGTTGTTTCGATCTGTGTCAGCTCCGCTTCCGCTTCGCGGCGTTTGTTTCTGCCATCTTCCTGAATCTGCAGCACTTCATCCAGCGTGGAGATCAGAGTTTCGTTCGTCTGCTTTAACGTTTCAATATCTACGATACCGCGTTCAGACTCTTTTGCCGTCTCAACGGTTGCAAGCTTTAAGGTTTCCGCATTCTTTTTCAGCAGGGTATTGGTCATATCCGTCACTTCACGCTGTGCCTTGGCTGCCTGCGCGGAGTGCTCGACGCCAATCGCCAGCACCATCTGGCTCTTCCAGAGCGGAATCGTGTTGACCAGCGTGGACTGGATCTTTTCAGACATTGCAGTATCGTTGCTCTGGATCAGTCTGATCTGGGGCGCCATCTGCATGGAAATCGTCCGCGTCAGCTCCAGGTCGTAAATCTTTTTCTCAAAACGATTGCACAGCTCTGCCAAATCCTTCGCCTTCTGCGTGTCCTCCGGCAGTCCGCTTTCTTCTGCGCGTTTGATCAGCTCCGGAAGCTCCTGCTCCTTTACCTGCTGGATCTTTTCTTTTCCGGCAAGGATGTACATGGAAAGCTCTTTATAATAGGTGAGATTCAGCTGATACATCTGATCCAGCATTGCCGCATCCTTCAGCAGCTGAATCTGGTGTCCTTCCAGCACCTTACAAATTTTATCCACATTAACTTCTGCTTTGGCATATTTTGCTTTCGTATTTGCGATCTTATTGCCGCCTTTTTTGAACAGTCCGAGGAAGCCTTTTTCCTCGTCACCATCCTCGATGCTCTTTAATTCGTTCACAACGGCGGTCAGCTCGTTGCCGATCTCGCCAAGATCCTTTGTCCGGACGTTGCCCAGAGCTGATTCTGAAAAATCTGCGATCTTCTTCTGGGAGCTTGCGCCATACTGCAGCACCATTTGGGAATTTGTGATGTCGATCTGCTTGACAAACGCATCAACCTGCTTTTGTTCCTGGGGAGTTAAAATCGCCTTTATTTTTTCTTTTTCATCAACCGGCTGTACCGCTTCTTCTTTTTCCACAACTGCCGGTTCTTCCTTTTCCTCTGCAAAAGGCTCCAGAGTCAGGGTCGGCGCAGGCGCTTCCTGCAGCATCTTTTCCATATCTTCGTTCATCGGTTACTCCTCCTGTTTTTCAAAATCACTCTTCATATACCCGTCCTGCGCCAGCACTGTTTTCAGCACCCTTGCATCTGCGGACACTTCAAATGCCGCGTTCTGATACAGATCATCCAGAAGCTTTTCAAACGCTTCGTTAATCGTATCCATCGTCTTTTCGATCTCTTCCTTAGCGGTGCGGATGTTCTCCCCCTCAACCCCGGCGCTGTCAAATTCTGCATAGGATTCCACAAGCTTGACCGTCGTAGGAAGATAATACTCCATAAATCGCCGCATCTGGTCGCTCTTCTCCGGATGCTCCCGAAGTGTCTGAAAAATTCTTTTCAGCAGGTAATCCAGCTTGTAAAGCTTGTTGGAAATCACCTCTCCCGGGATCTGGATGTTTAACTCCCGAAGCCGCTCCATGTAGGCCTGACCGTCTTTTTCGATCTGCGCCTCTTTTGTCAGCGCTTCCTCGCTGTGCGCCGCCGCACCATCAGCTGTCTGGTTCTGTCCGGCAGCCTTGCCATCTGCACGGTTTGCTCCGCCAGCACTTTGCCCGACGTCCGCTGTTTGCTCTTTGCGTTTTTTCTCCGCAATTTGCTGTTCATATTCTTCTTTTTCCTCGAGATACTGCTCCCATGTCTCGTCATCGATGACAAAAATATCGTTTTTCTCATCCATGTGTCCTTCCGGGAACATGCCACTCTCGATCATCGTCCGAATATCCCGTCCCAGCTTCTTTGGAGTCCATCCGGTTTTTTCAGAAAGCTCAGAAATTCGGATATACATTTCCTCCCCTGCAAGCTTCAGATATCGTTCTGCTCTTCCAAGCCGTTTGCAGAGTCCTCCGCCGCGTTTTAATACACCTCCGCAGGCTGCTGCCATAAGACCGAACAATATGGTCATCCCACCCAGAGACGCGCTGGAGGTTGCTGCCCAAATGATCGCCATGATCAGTGCGGTCAGCCCGAAGGTTCCAAGCCCGATCCCTCCAAATACGCTCAGTAAAACACCACTGACTTTACCCTTTTTTACAAAAATCTGCGGCACGTTGATCGTGTTCTTATAAACGACCGTGCCGTCCGGGCGCTGATACTGCTTCGCCGTCGTATAACGCTGCTTCTGCTCCATCTGTCGTCTGTAGGGCGACTGCGATGTGCTGTAGGAAGAAGCAATACTGCGCTTGGCGGATTTGTATTCCACGGTTTTGTCCGTTCGCTTATAAACCCGTTCATGCGCCTGATTGACCTGCCAACGCACCTCATCCAGCGCTCCGTTTACGGAATCATTGATGACATGGTTTAGTTGTCCGAAGTCACCTGAATTTACCGCATCCTGTACTGCATCCTTGATTCTGTCTCCAATTTCCGAAAAATCCTGTTTGTCGCTCATATCCTGCTCCAATCCATTCCGATTGCCCTAAATTCGCATCTGCTCTCAGGATATCATAAATCCGCCGCCTTGTAAAACATTGGCGGCGGATATGTGTATAAACTTTTTATTAAGATTCCAGTTTTCTTCAGGCTTCGGTCAAATTTTCCAGCATCCGGCAGATTCCGGCATCCAGCGCTTCCAGTTCTTTTTCAGTCAGCCCGCTGCACATCTTTTTTTCCGTTTCGCGAAAGCAGCTGCAGACCTCTGCTGCCGTCTTCCTTCCCTCCTCTGTCAGAAAGATCTGGCACTCCCGACGCGACTGTGGATTGATACGCCGCTCCAAAAGCCCTTTTTCCGCTAGCCGGTCCAGCGTGCGCGAGAGCGTCGTCACATCGAGGTGACAGTTCTCTGCAATTTCCCGCTGACTGCAGCCGTCTTCTGTCAAAAGGTACATCAAAATCCGCGGCTGTCCCTGCCCGATCGTCAGCCCCAGCCGTAAATATTCCGGACGCATCAGTTCCCTGCGCCGGTTTTCCAGTCTGAAAATGTGCTCCTGCAGACTCTGTCTGATATCTTTTTCCATATATTCCCTCATTTCTGCGCACGTTTTTTGCGCATGTCGAGTTTGTGTCAAATGCGCGCAGAGAAACTGCAACACGTGCAACCAGCACCGTAGGCATTACTCCAGTTCAAACTGTCCGGTATACAGCTGATAGTAGCGGCCCTTTTGCCCCAGCAGCTCCTCATGGTCTCCGCGCTCGATGATCGTGCCCTTTTCCAGCACAAGAATTGCCTTTGAGTTTCGCACCGTTGAAAGCCGATGTGCGATGACAAAAACGGTACGGTTTTCCATCAGGCGATCCATGCCTTTTTCGATCAGCCGCTCCGTTCTCGTGTCGATGGAGCTGGTGGCTTCATCCAGGATCAGCACCGGCGGCCGGGAAATTGCTGCCCGGGCAATCGCAAGCAGCTGTCTCTGTCCCTGGGATAGATTGCTGCCGTCGCTGTGCAGTATCGTGTCATACCCCTTGGGCAGACGACGGATAAAGGAGTCAGCATTCGCGATTTTCGCAGCCGCCCTGACCTCGTCCTCTGTTGCATTGAGCCGTCCGTAACGGATATTCTCCGCGATCGTTCCGGTAAACAAATGAGTATCCTGAATTACCATCGACAGCGATTTTCTCAAGTCATCCTTTTTGATCCTGCGAATATCGATACCGTCGTAGGTGATCGTCCCGCTCTGGATTTCGTAAAATCGGTTGATCAGGTTAATAATCGTTGTCTTTCCTGCGCCTGTCGAGCCGACAAAGGCAATCTTCTGTCCCGGCTTTGCAAACAGACTGATGCCATCCAATATTTTATGTTCTTCCGTATATCCGAATACAACCTGATGAAACCGCACATCACCCTGCAATAAAGTCAGGCTGTCTGCATCCTTCCAGGCAAAGCTTCCGGTATAGCCTTCTGCCTCCTTCAGGGAACCATCCATCCTAACCTCAACCGGGCAAAGGGTTACCGTTCCCTCGTCGATTTCCGGCTCCTGCTCCATCAGGTCAAAAATCCGCTCTGCACCGGAGAGAGCCGCCAGAAGAAAGTTGAACTGATTTGTAAACTGATTTAAAGGCATCGCGCTCTGACGCACATAAACCAGATAAGAGGCAAGGGTTCCAAGATCCATGTGTCCGGTCAGTGCAAATATACCGCCTGCTGCCGCAGAAACTCCATAGTTGAAGTAGGACATGCTGACATTGACCGGAACCAGCATACCGGACCAGGTCAGGGCGTTGGTAGAGGCCTTACGCAGCCTTTCGTTTCGCATTAAAAATTCTTCAAGATCCTGCTTTTCATGATTGAATACCTTCTCCACCTTCTGCCCCGCAGTCATTTCCTCCACAAAGCCGTTGACTGCAGCCAGCGCCTCCTGCTGTGCGTTGAAATATTTTTTACTGCGTTTTCCATTGTACCAGATAAAAAATCCGCTCGCTGCTAAAAACAGTAATACGATCAGTGTCAGACGCGCACTCAAAACAAACAGCATGCTGAGGGTTCCTGTCAGTATCAAAAAGCTCTGGATCAGCATGGAAAACGTGCCGTTTAATGCTTCCTGTACTGTATCGACATCGTTTGTAAAACGGCTCATCAGCTCCCCGTGGGTGTGCGCATCAAAATAGGACAGCGGCAGCTTCTGAATATGGGCAAACAGATCTCTCCGGATTTCCGTCACTACCTGCTGGGATGTATGCACCATCAGCCGGTTATAGGCAAAGGTCGCGCACACACCGCACAGATACAGGATCCCCATCGCAATCATCATCCGGATCAGCCCCGGAATATCCCCTGGGATCGCGTAATCATTGATGACCGGGCGGATAAGATAAGTGCCTGCAATGCTCACACCGCTGCTGATCGCAACCAAAACTGCAACTAAAAGCAGCAGCCACTTGTGATATCCAAGATATCTCAGCAGATTTTTCATGGCTTTTTTCGTATTTTTCGGGCGCTTATAGCCGACATATTTTGCCATTACAGAGCACCTCCTTCCTGTTGGGAATGATAAATTTCCTGATAAATCTGGTTCTCTGCAAGCAACTGCTCATGGGTGCCGACCGCGTTTATTTTTCCATCGTCCAAAATGACAATCTGATCGGCGCAGCATACAGAAGAAATTCTTTGTGCGATAATAATTTTCGTCATCTCCGGGAGCTTTGCTTTTAGACCTTCCCGGATCTTTGCTTCCGTTGCCGTGTCCACTGCGCTCGTCGAATCGTCCAAAATCAGTACCTTCGGCTGCTTTAAGATCGCGCGCGCAATGCAGAGCCGCTGCTTCTGTCCTCCGGACACGTTCACGCCGCCCTGTCCAAGCTCTGTATCATAGCCGTTATCCAGCCGGTCGATAAATTCATCCACACAGGCGATCCGGCACGCCTCGTCGATTTCCTCCTGCGTCGCGTCCTCTTTGCCCCAGCGAAGATTATCCCGTACCGTCCCGGAAAACAGCGTATTTTTCTGCAGCACCATGGCGATCGCATCCCGCAGATGCTCCAGCGGATATTCCTGCACCGGCACGTCGTCTACATACACACAGCCCTTTGTCGCCTCGTACAGGCGCGGAATCAGCTGCACGAGGGTCGATTTTGCTGCACCAGTCTGACCGATAATTCCGATCGTCTGTCCGGCTTCCAGATTCAGACAAATGTCCGAAAGCACATATTCCTCCGCGTTTTTGCTGTACTGAAAAAATACATGGTCGAAACGGATCGCGCCCTTTTTCACGCTGACCGGACGTGCCTTTTCCTCCGTGATCTCCACCTTTTCGTTCAAAACCTCGAGAATTCGGGCTCCGCTCGCCATCGAACGGGTCAGCATCATAAAGACATTCGACAGCATCATCAGGGAGTTTAGGATCTGCAGCACATAGCTCAAAAATCCGGTCAGCTCACCAACCTGCATAGTTCCGGTACGGATAGAGCTGCCGCCAAACCACAGGATCGCCAGGATCGTCCCATACATGACAAACTGCATTGCTGCCATATTCATAGAAGATAAGCCGAAGGCTTTTTCGGATTCTGTACGAAGGGCAAGATTTGCATCATCGAACTTCGCCTGCTCGTAATTCTCTCTGACATAGGAACGGACGACACGCACCGCCGTCAGATTTTCCTGCACAATGCGGTTGACCCTGTCAATTCCGGTCTGCATCTTTGTATACAAAGGTCCGACGTGGCTGACGATCTCAAACAGCAAAAATCCTAACACCGGCAGTGCCACCAAAAAAACAAGTGCCAGACGCGCGTTGATCACAAACGCCGATCCTGTAGCCATAAACAGCATAACCGGCGCACGACACAGCGGACGGATGCCCGTTGAAACCGAATTCTGGATCACCGTCACGTCACTGGTCAGGCGGGTTACCAGCGATGACACCTGAAAATGGTCGATATTAGAAAAGGAATAGCTCTGCAGCTTGCGGTACTCTGCTTCCCGCAGATTCGCCCCAAAGCCCTGACCACACAGTGCGCAGAACCGTGCGCTGCAGATCCCCAGCACCAGTGCCAGCCCTGCACAGCCTATCATCACCAGTCCCTTATGCAGAATATAATCCTGATCCCCGTTTGCGATTCCGACATCCACCATGTCCGCCATAATCAGCGGAATAACCAGCTCGAAGATACATTCCACCGCAATGCAGACCAGACTGATCCAGGCATGTTTTTTGTATTGCTTCATATAAGAAAACAGTTCCTTCAGCATGATTGCTTTCCTCCGTGGTCAGATGAATTTTTGCGTGTGCAAAAGATGCGCCTACAATATTTGCATATGCAAATATTGTAGGCGCATCTTTTCAGATTGTCAATTGGTTTTCTTTCTAAAAAAGAATGTGTCTTGCACATTCTCGCGCCGAGGCGCGATTGCTTCGACAACCATCTACCCCTGCGCCAAGTGCCATCCTCGCGGAGCGTTTTTATTTCATAGGACGCATTTTCCTATGAACCAATAGAATGCACGCTCTGCCAGCATTCTATTGTCATGAATAAAAGCCCCTGCACAGCACGCTGTTGAATGCGTACCGACGCAGGGGCTCATTTTATGCCTGCTGTTTTCTCTCCCGTACCATGATCCGGATTTTGGAATCCGAAACGTACTGGTAGTTTGCTTCCAGCGTATAATCAATTTCTATCGCAAGGCTTTTTTCTTCCTGCAGGCAGACGACGCGGCTGGTGTCCAGCCCGATCATCATTACACCGTAGGGCGTCTGGTAACGGGTCAGGTTCTTTTTGCCCGCCTCAAAGTTCATCTGGACGTTGATGATGCCGCGTTTGGTCAGAGTCATTTCGTTTCCCCTGATTTTCATGACATTTTTGACCGGCTCGTCAAAGCCCTCATAATATTCGTCATACAATAAAAAAATGCTGCCGTTTCGTTCAAAATATTCGCCCTGCTGTACCGTCTCGATGTCCTCTGCAGATTCGTTGTCCATCACCTGCAGACCGCGGACGGATATCACTACGTCCTTTGTCATGCTCAATAATCCTCTATCTGTATTACTTTCGCGCCCAAAATGCCGTATTTGATAATCGAATTGGCAAAATGGACAAATTTCTCCGCGCCGTCGCTGACAAAAAACTCGTATTTATTTGTCCCAAGCTGCGGCGGAACCGGATTGAATAACCCTTTTTCCATCAAAAGCTCTTTTAATTCCCGAGCCGTCTCATACGCCGGGTTTACCAGTGTCACATGGTCGCCCATCACCTTTGCGACCGTTGAACGGATCAGCGGATAATGGGTGCAGCCAAGAATCAGAGTATCGATTCCGGTATCGATTAAGCTGCTTAAGTAACGTTTTGCAATCTCGTCCGTCACCGGATCCTGCCAGAGCCCTTCTTCTACCAGCGGCACAAACAATGGGCACGCCTTGCCGGTTACCTGTACCTCCGGCCGAAGCTGGCGGATGTAAGTCGTATAAATATTACTGCTGATGGTCCCTTCCGTCGCAATGACGCCGACCTGCCCGTTGCGGGTTACCTCCGCTGCAACCTTTGCGCCCGGCTTTACCACGCCGATGATTGGAATATCGATTTCCCTTTCCAGATCATTCAGCGCATAGGCGCTCGCCGTATTGCAGGCGACAACAATTGCCTTGACCTGTTTGCTTTGCAAAAAACGGACAATCTGCCTGGAAAAGCGTGTCACCGTCTCCTTTGACTTGCTTCCATAGGGAACTCTCGCCGTATCTCCAAAATAGATCACCTTTTCATTGGGGATCTGACGCATGATCTCACGCATCACAGTCAGACCGCCCATGCCGGAATCAAATACGCCGATGGGCATTTCCAGCAGATTTTTATCCTGTACTGTTTTCATCTTTTTCTCCAAACCACTCTTCTATCTGATCGACGATTGCAAAGCGCACCGACACCTCCCCAGGCGCCGCAGTCAGAATCCGGCGGTAATCCCGCAGACAGTTCCCGCCCGCAGCTACAGCAGTTCGGTGGTTGTCATCCACCGCGTCAGCGCTTTGCACTGTCTCATACATTTCTTCCGTAAATGCATACTGTGGGTATATTATCCCCCATAACATCATAATTGTCAAAAATAAAATACCGGCGCGCGGTTTCTTCTGCATACTCTTTCTCCCTTCTCTGTTTCGAAAGAGCATACCCATCCGCGCGCCGGTTATACATCCGGTCAGCGTTTTGTCTTCCCGGACGCCGATGTAATCATCCGGATCACAGCCTTTTCCTGATTGTCAATATGGTTTTTGATCGCCTCTGCTCCAGTCTGTCTGTCGCGGTCGCGGATCGCCTCGTAGATCACGCGGTGCTCTGCGATCAGGCGTTTGTAGTTTGCCTCGTCCTTGACATATTCCAGGCGGTAGCGGTACATCTGCTGAGAAAGCTTGCTGATCATCTGCATCAGCCGCTCGTTTCCGCTCGCCTTTAAAATAATATCGTGCAGCTCCACGTCCGCCTGTGCAACCTGGTTGGCGTTGCCGCGCTTTGTTTCCAGTTCAAAGTTCTCGCAAGCTTTTTTCAGTTCTGCAAGCTCATCTTCCGTGATGCGCTCGCATGCCAGCTCTACCGCCAGCGCGTCCAGCGCCCGGCGCACCTCCAAAACGTCCCGCAGGTTCTTTTCCGTGATCTGCGCCACCTCTGCGCCGCGTCTTGGAATCATCGTAACGAGCCCCTCCAGCTCCAGCTTGCGGATCGCCTCGCGGATCGGCGTCCGGGACACTCCGAGCTTATCCGCCAGATGAATTTCCATCAGGCGCTCCCCCGGCTTTAACTCACCGGTCAGAATACTCGTCCGAAGCGTATTGAACACCACGTCCCGCAGGGGCAAGTAATCATTTTCGTTATTTGCTTCAAATTCTTTCATTCTTCCCTCCCTCTGCCGTCGGCAAATCCTGTCAGGAACAGCTGTCTGGCAAGACCTGCCTCCTGCATCGCCTCATACGCCTCTTTTGCGTTCTGATCGTCTGTAAAAATACCAAATACGGTAGGGCCGCTGCCGCTCATCAGCGCATTGACCGCACCGTGCTCCTTTAAAATTCCTTTCATCTGCTCGATCACCGGATAGTGCTTGCAGGTAACCGTCTCAAGCACATTTCCCATCCGGTCTGTGATGCCGCAAAGGTCGCCTTTTTCGATGCTCGCAACCATTCCGTCGATGTCGGGATGATATTGCAGGCTGTCAGCGTGCAGATTTTCATAGACAAATTTCGTCGAAACATCCAGATCGGGCTTTGCGATCACAAGCTTCGCTTTCGGGACGTCCGGCAGCTTTGTCAGAATTTCTCCGATGCCCTCCGAAAGCGCCGTGCCGCCCATCAGGCAGTACGGGATATCCGCGCCGAGCTTTACGCCGATTTTCTGTTTTTCTTCCAGGGAAAGTCCGAGACAAAACAACGCATCCATCGCATGAATGGTCGCCGCTGCATCTGCGCTGCCGCCTGCCATGCCAGCCGCAATCGGAATCCGCTTCGTCAGCTTCACGCTCACGCCCTCTGAGATCTGATACAGCTCCTTCATCCGCGCTGCCGCCCGCCAGATCAGATTGCCCTGATCCGCCGGAAGCTCTTCTTTATCGGTAAAAATCCGAATCTCATCCTCTGCCAGCTTTGTAAATTCCAAATCGTCATATAAATCGACGGTCTGCATGATCATCTTGACTTCATGGTATCCGTCCGGTCTGCGCCGCAGCACATCCAGCCCGAGATTGATTTTGGCATATGCCTTTATCCGAAAGGTATTCATTTTCAATTCAATCCTCATTTCCGTTGAAAAGGCAGGCGATCCGAAAAGCCGTCTGCCTCTGCATTTTGTATACACTGATTGTATTTAATTTTATACAATCTGCATCTCTTTGTCAACTGCATATCCCTTCACAATCAGGAGCTGATCGCCAGGATGGATTTCATCCTGCGTCAGATTGTTCATTTCGCGCATTCCATCCATCGGAACGTCGTACTTTTTACAGATATCCCAAAGCGTCTCGCCCTCGCCCGCCAGATACACTACGATCCCCGGCTGGTTCGCCTGCTTTTCCGGGTCGGGAGCACGCAGCAGGGCATCCGTCACGATTTCTTCCTCGCAGTCGGCGCAGATCAGCCCTTTGACGCACACAACTGCGCGAACTTCTGCTTCCTGCTCGTTTTGCGCCTGCACGGAAAGCTGTTCCAGCCGCGCAAACACTGCTTCGTGATACTCGCGTGCATCGTTATACAGTTCGCTTTCCTGCAAGGTTGCGGTTTCATCCGCCCAGCCGTACAGCAGGCTGAGCAGCAAGCCCTCTGAGCCGCACGGGACCTCTTCCTCCGCAGACTCATACAGAATCTGCACGTTTACCGTCCCTTTTACAAGCACGCCGTCGGACTGCTTTTTTATTTCCTGCACGAACACTTCTCCAAAGCTTCCGCAGATCTGCTGAATCTGCGGCATGCCCGGCGAAATCGAAAACTGGTCGCTCACCCTCGTTTTTGCGGTATTTTTGACCAGAAGCCTCCGGTACTGCCCTTTTCCCCTCACGACGTCCGCCTGCTTCGCAATGCCGTAGAGATCCTCAATCATCGAAAGATTCGTTTCCTCGTAAATCCGAATATCCAGATCCAGTACCAGGTCGAGCAAAATCACGCGCTCTTCCCCGTCCTCGTCCGCCTTCGCTTCGATTTCCAGATGCCCGATGCTGCAGCCGATCTGCTCCAGCATCCCCTCGCGGACGCCCTGACACTCGATGGCAGCGCTCACCGGCACGGTGGTTTCATACCAGACCGCCTTTTTAGTCTCGCTTTCCTCTTCATAAAAGAAAAACAGCGAAAGCTCGCCTGTCGCCTGCAGCTTTCCGTCCAGCACCCGGAACGCCATTTCCCGAATCTGGCAGGATTTCCACAGCAGCGCAAAAATGTTCGGCATGCCGCCCGGCAACAGGATGTCTTTTTTTACCCGCAGGATATCTTTTTTGGCAACGATCAGATCCAGCGCCTGCAGGTCTTTTTTCTTTACTTCGATCTGCTCTGTGCCGTCCAGACCCACCGCTACATCCAGCTGCTTCATCCGCTCCGTAAACAGGCGGATCTGCAAAAGTGCCTGCACCGAAAGCTTCCGGGAATTGATCATTCCGACACTTAAATCCTCCAAAATCGCCTGCGCCTGTACCTGATCCGTCCCCGACACGCTGCCCATCAGAATCTGTTCCTCAAACGCCAGCTCCCCCTCCATACACGCCGGATGGTGCGTTTCCTCATCTGCGAGATAAAGCACCTTGAAATGCAGCACGCCCTTTACATGCACATGCCCATCCGAGGCGCGCACCTCTTCCAGCTCGACGTGCCCCTGCTGCGTCACGACCTGATAGACGTCCGGCTTTGCGTCCGCGATATTGACGTCGTCCTCGAGCGTAATCTGCGTCTGTTCCTCACATCCGATCTGATCCATATGTATACTTTTTTTGAGAAATTCCATAAAAATACCTCCCGGGCACCTTCGCCTTTTCCAGACAACATGCTGTTCTATCTAACAGTATGCTGCCGTCAAAGACGATATGCACCCGGGAGGGAGATTTCTTTTTTCAAATGATATCCGCGGATTGCTCCGTGCTTTAAACCCTGATATCGGTCTTACCGTACGCAGCCGATTATTTCGTTGATATCCTCGATGCCCTGTTCTTTCATGAATGCTTCAATTCCGTCTGCGATTTCTGCCGTCGCATAAGGATTGATAAAGTTTGCCGCGCCGACGGAAACTGCCGTTGCGCCTGCCATCAGAAATTCAATCGCGTCCTCTGCGGTCAGGATGCCGCCCATACCGACAATGGGGATTTTGACCGCGTTTGCACACTGCCATACCATCCGCACCGCAACCGGCTTGATTGCAGGGCCGGACATGCCGCCGGTCTTGTTGGCAAGGGCAAAGCTTCTGCGCCGGATGTCGATTTTCATACCGGTCAGCGTGTTAATCAGGGAAATCGCGTCCGCGCCGCCTGCCTCTGCGGCTTTTGCCATTTCCGTGATGTCTGTTACATTCGGGCTCAACTTCATCATAACGGGCTGCTTTGCAGCCTTTTTAATTCTGGACGTGATGTCGAATAATGCATCCGCTTTCTGTCCGAACGCGATGGCTCCTTCCTTGACATTCGGGCAGGAAACGTTGATTTCCATCATCGCTATGTCCGTGTCCGCCAAGCGCTCTACGACTTCCAGATAATCCTCGACAGATTTGCCGCAGACATTGACGATGACCTTTGTATCAAACTGCTTTAAAAACGCGAGATCGCGCTCGATAAACACGTCGATGCCGGGATTCTGCAGACCGATTGCATTCAACATGCCTCCGTAAACCTCTGCGACACGCGGTGTCGGATTTCCCGGCCACGGCACGTTTGCAACGCCCTTTGTCACCACCGCACCCAGACGGTTCAAATCTACAAATTCACTGTATTCCATTCCGGAGCCAAAGGTCCCCGAGCCGGTCATGACCGGGTTCTGAAAGGTTACTCCTGCAATTGTTACCGCTGTATTCATCAGATTTCCACCTCCCGTGCTTCAAATACCGGTCCGTCGGTACAGATTCTTGCGTTGTTTACATGGGAATGCGCGTCCTTGTGGGTCGTTTTACAAACGCAGCCAAGACAGGCGCCCACACCGCATGCCATCCGTTCTTCCAGGGAAATATATGCCGGAATATCATGTTCGATCGCATACTGCCGAATCGCGCGCAGCATCGGCATCGGTCCGCAGGCATAAATAATATCCGCTTCCAGTCCATTTGCAGCTACCGCATCCATGACGTTTCCCTTTGTGCCAACGCTTCCGTCCTCGGTTGCCACATAGACAGCGCCGTTTTGTTCAAAATCTTCTTTCAAAAAGCATTGTGCGTTGCGATAACCCACAACGATCTGTTTTTCACAGGAAAGCTCTTTAGACAGCTGTAAAATCGGAGGAACGCCGATTCCGCCGCCAAACAGCATCGCCTTCGTGCCCGGCTTTGCCTTGTCCACCGGGAAACCATTTCCCAAAACGCCAAGCAGATACACACTGCCGCCTGTCTTCAGATTCGAAAATTCTGCCGTTCCCTTGCCTGCCACGCGATAAACCAGACGAAGCTGATTTTTTTCTTTATCGATTTCGCAGATGCTGATCGGTCTGGGCAGGAGCGTGCTTTTATCCTTGGGATAAACGCCTACGAACTGTCCGCACGCAGCATCCTGCGCAAGCTCTGTTTCCAGTCTCAAATCATAAATTCCGTCCGCCAGCTTTTCCTGACTGACTACCATTGCCTTTGTCTTTTTCTTCTGTGCCATAATTTTCTCCATTTTCACTCGGTTTACGGGCGCTTGCTGCACAAAAGCTGCCAGCTTTTATGCCCATAGTGCTTTTACGTGCCGGCGCAACCGGTTTTTACGCCTCAAAAATCACTTTGCCCTTACAGATCGTGTATTCCACTTTTCCTTTGAGCTTCTGGCCCAAAAACGGCGAGTTCTGGGATTTGGAATAAAAACGTTCCGGAACCCACTCTTTTGCAGGATCAAACAAAACCAGATCTGCCGGTCCGTTCTCTGCCAGATAGCCAGCGTCCAGGCGGTAAAGCTTTGCGGGGTTAATGGTCATACAGGTCAGCAGCTGCATCATCGTAAGTTCCCCTGTATCGACGAGCGCCTCGTTGCCGAGCGCCAGAGACGTTTCCAATCCGATGATTCCGCTGGGCGCTTCCGTCAGGGGCTTCGCTTTTTCATAATCCGCATGCGGCGCATGGTCTGTCGCAATCAGGTCGATCGTTCCGTCCTGTAAACCGCGGATAATCGCCTGCCTGTCAGCTTCCGTGCGAAGCGGCGGGTTCATCTTCGCCATCGTACCGTGTTCCATCACGGCGTCCTCCGTCAGCGTGAAATGATGGGGTGTCGCCTCTGCGTGGATTTTCGTGCTCTTTTTCTTCGCCTGGCGGACAAGTTCGACTGCCTCCGCCGCGCTGATGTGCTGAATCACGATCTCCGCACCCGTTTCCAGCGCAATCGACAGATCGCGGCGCACCATATCGATCTCCGCCTGCCTGTCCGAACCGCCGATGCCGAAATATTCGCTCGCCTTTCCGGCATTGACCCCATTATTTTGAATATATGCCGGGTTTTCCTCATGGAAGCTGATGGGTTTGTGCACCCTTGCCGCTTCCTGCATCGCTTTTCTCGCAATTTTGGCATCCAACAGGGGCTTGCCGTCATCCGTAAAGCCGACCGCGCCAGCCTTTGCCAGCGTTTCCATATCCGTCAGCTCGTCCCCCTCCATGTTCATCGTCACGTTCGCGCAGGTATAGACATGGATGCCGGTCTTTGCGCCTTTTTCCAGAACATAGGAAAGCGTTTCCTCCTGATCGACATGGGGATTCGTATTCGCCATCAGCACAACGCTCGTCACACCGCCAGCCGCCGCCGACACCGCGCCGGTCAGGATATCTTCCTTATATTCTGCACCCGGATCACGGAAATGCACATGGGTATCCACCAGCCCCGGCGCTGCAATCAGGCCATCCGCATTCAGGATGCGAAGCTCGTCCTCTTTTTCTTTTGTAATCTGTGCAGGGTCGATCGTTCCTGCCTCTGCGATTTTTGTAATCCTGTCCTCACCGATCAGGATATCCCGCAAGCTATCCGTCTGCGAAGCCGGATCGATCATGCGGCAATTTTGAACTAAAATCATGTCAGCCTCCGCTGTTGCAAAGCAGCCGCGTCCGACAGCTGCCAAATGTCTGTTGTATCCTCTGCATTTTACCATGTTCTTCAGTCAAACACCACTGTTTTGTCCTCAAACGGCGTTTTTATTACAATATATGGATAGGATGGCGTTTCGCCAAGCTCCTTTGCCTGCTTCGGACCGATCAGGCTCGTATCCAGATAAATCATCTCCCCGCTTGTATACAGATCGTCCACTGTAATACTGTAGCCGCCGCTGTCCTGCTTTCCGTAGCCCACGCACAGGTACAGATAACCACTGTCCGCATACGTCATTTTAAACGATGCTTCTTTCTTTTCCGTCACAAGCTTTAACAGCTCCTCCGGCAGCCGCGCCTCGTCCACGACTGTGAATGCGAGGTTTGTTTTCTCCGGCTTTTCCTGTTTCCAGCTGCATCCTGTAAAAAGCAGTATCCCAGCGCATCCGAATATTCCCCACCAGATCAGGCACAGCGTCCGAACTATTTTTTTCATAATAAGACCGTCCTTTCGATCGATATCCTGTTTGTTTCATATATATGAATACGACGGTCCTCGCAGAACACCTGTACGCGCGTCTTGCTTTTTTGCAGCGGCACAGGTATACTGGAAATAAAGAAGGTAGCCGGCGCATCTGCGCCTGCAGAATGGAGAGTTTTATGATTCGCTTTATTATTACCGCGTTATTTGTCATTCTGTTTCTGATCCTCAGCATCCCGCTTCTGATCGCAGAATGGATCATC